>JADMIO011434949.1_pt1 | contig 71078 bp, 57 predicted proteins | sample 8958161 | NCBI WGS metagenome assembly JADMIO01 (sample SAMN16585339, study PRJNA669376) | soil metagenome | isolation source: Crop rotation soil | place: USA: Cullars Rotation, Alabama | collected 2011 | reverse complement strand
CGCGACTTCAAGTCACGTGAATTCCAAGCTTCGGATCCCACTGTGCTGGAAAGGATCAGCAAGCGCCGGAGTGGGCGCCCAATCCCAATTGCAGGAACCAAAAGGCTGATCGCCCTTGAACATGGGGTTGTAATGGTATTCTCCAACTGTAGGATTAGCGGGAATTCTATTAACAGTACACAAGCCGGTTCTATAACTCAACTCTGATCCATCTGATTTCCATGTTGGCCGGAATGCACCGAAAAGGTCGATACCATCACCGCTGATCATAAAATCAGGCGCCTTAATATTTTTTCCTGCCTGCACATCGGTGCCCGGCATGAACCACCTGTATTTTCCCCACATGGCAACGATGGCTTGCGCTTTATTTCCGAAATCGGCGACAGATTTGAAAGTTATTGTCTTTGATGCCCCCGGCGGAAGCGTGATCATTTGAGGCTCGTTTGCACCAGCAATATAAACGATGAAAACTCCCGCACTCGATTGTGCTTGTTGATAGCTCACCTGGTAATTCCGAAAGGTAACAGACACGCTCCCTTGCGGAAATTTTGAAAATTCGGATTTGTCGGGAGCATTCGTGATTTTCCGAAATCCTGAGCCGTCAGGATTGATGCCATACAGATCTGCATGGTAAAGAGAGAAAGTCGCAGCGTGGGCACTTGAAAAGACGAGTTCCTTCCCGTCGGGTTTCCAGGCTAACCCGTATATTCCCAAATCCTTTTTAATATCCTTGTATGTCCACAGTTGATGATCGTTAGTCCCATCAGGATTCACTAGCCTGATTTCTATATCACCGCGCACATACGCTATGGTTCCGTTTGTAGGAGGTTCGGGCATTCTGGCCCCTGAAAGAAATAAAAGCACCGGAACGCATATAAAAACTCGAAATTGATGAACTTTCATCCTTCAATCTCGCATCTCATGAAATAGCGGGCAATAGAACATTCGTTCAAGTAACTTTTCGCATATGAAATACTCATCCCTTATCACCTTAATGTTTGCTTTCATTTACAGTGCTACTGCGCAGACAAAGGATACTTCGAAAAACAAACAAGTTCTACGCATCATCGCGTTTGGTGCTCACCCGGACGACAGTGAATTAAAAGCAAGTGGCGTGGCCGCTTTATGGGCATCGCAGGGACATAAAGTAAAATTTGTGGCCATGACCAATGGGGATATCGGTCATTTCAAGATGGCTGGTGCACCACTTGCGAAGCGCAGGCTTGCTGAAGTGAAAGAATGCGCAAGAATCCTGGGAATAGAAACGGAGGTATTGGATATTCATGATGGAGAGTTGGAGCCCACGCTGGAGAATAGAAAAAAAGTGGCGCGACTGATTCGCGAATGGCAAGCGGATATTGTGCTGTTTCATCGTCCATACGATTATCATCCTGATCATCGGTATGTTGGTGTTCTGGTTCAGGATGCAGCCGTAGTGGTTGTTGCGCCGTTCTTTACACCCGATACAGATCCTGTAAAAAGAAACCCGGTGTTCTTGTATTATTCCGATGCGTTTCAGAAGCCGTATCCATTTGATCCAACAATTGTGATCGGCATTGATGAAGTGGCGGATAAAAAGTGGAACTGCGTTTCCGCGATGCCATCCCAATTTGGAGATGCAGATTCGTGGCAGGCCAGCACATTACCTGGAATTCCAAAAGAAAATGGGAAGCGCGAAGAATTCTTATTGAATATTGTAAAGGATAGAAACGCGGAGATTGCCAACAAGTATCGCAACCGCCTGATAGAAATATATGGAAACGATAAAGGCTCTAAAATTAAATATGCAGAAGCTTTCGAGATCTGCCAATATGGAAGGCAACCTACAATGGATGAGTTAAAACAACTATTTCCTATCAAATAAAGTGAATCCTTTATGCACTTTGTGACCTATATTCCGACCAAGTCGGAATCTATGGAAATCCGATTTTATCGAGCAACTTCTGATACCTCGGATCTTCTTTGAGCATATCAGGAACCCAATGCTCATATTTTATCGAGAGCAGCATAGCATCACGTGAAGAGTACGCCTGCTCCAGATACTCGAACGCCTCGTCCAGATCATCGAGATACGCTGCTGCCAGTCCAGTCACCGTTGGTGAAATGAATTCCTTCAGGGCTCGTTCCTTCAATTCATTCTTTAGTGCTCTCGCTTTATCAAATCTCCAAATGGTACAATAGGCAAGTATGAGTGAATTCTGCGAGAAGTGATGTTTATTGGAAATGCTGCTGAGGTATTCGAATGTAGCTAATGCTTCTTTGTATTGCTTGAGCGAAAGTTGACTCCACCCCAGGAATAAGTGACAATTAAACGAATAAGCATCCAATTCAATTCCCGATTTACATGCTGTTATCGACTCTGCATATTTACCGGCAGCGTGAAGTATGGAACCATACATGCCAAAACAAATTGAGCTCAGCGGCTCGAGTTCAACCGCTATCCTGCCGTGCTTTTCGGAGCCTTCAAAATCACCCTTCACCCACGATAAAAACAATGAGCCATACCAATAGTGTGCTTGCGCATATTTAGGATTGATCTCGAGTGATTTTTTGAAATTCTTTTCGCCTTCAGCCCAATTCCATTCGAAACAAGTATAATAACAACCGAGTGAAGAATAAGGCTCACATAATGACGGATCAATTTGTAGTGCTGTTTCAGCAGCTGCCTTCGCTTTGAAGATCACATCTTTTGAAGGCACAAGTCCATAAAATGCAGCCATGAGGTTGGCGTCTGCATAACCTGTATGGGCAAGCGCAAACTGTGGATCAAGTGCAATGGCGCGTTCGAAGTAATGTATACCGGTAGCAATTGAACTACCTCGTCTGTTTACGTAGAATCGACCCTTTAAATAAAGTTCGTACGCCTCTGTATTCCGCGTAGGCGTCTTCTTGATTTTCGCTTTTTCTTTCTCTAATAAAGTAACCTTAAGCTTCTCTGTAACTGCTAATGCTACTTCGTCCTGGATCGCGAAAATATCGTCGGCGCTTCTATCATATTTCTCCGACCACAAATGAAATCCGTCTTCAACATTAACCAACTGAACTGTTACACGCAATCGTTGTCCCTGTTTTCGCACACTTCCCTCGAGAATGGTACTTACACCTAGTCGCTCTCCAATTTCTTTGAGATCGGCATTTCTTCGATCAAATTGAAACGATGAACTTCGCCCAGCAACTTTCAAATCTTTGAGAGATGAAAGCGAATTAAGAATTTCTTCCGCGATACCATCCCCAAAATACTCATCGGCAGGTTCATTGCTCATATTGACAAATGGCAATACGGCTATGCTTTTAAGTGGCTGTTTTTTTTCTCTCGTCTTACCTTTCAATGAACCTTGTAGGGGAACGATTAACGCTTCGTGATTCAATGCAAATACTTCAACAGGTCGGTCAATATTTTTGAATTCATACAATCCCATTGAGGCGAACCTGAGGTCAGGATGATTAATGATCTCCTCCTTTACGCGATCTGAAATGAGTACGCTACCAGCTATGCCCATTGATTCAATTCTCGAGGTTAAGTTCACTCCGTCACCAAATATCTGGTCTTCATTAAATATTACGTCGCCAATATGAAGGCCAATGCGAACAGGAACTTCTGATTGCCTGAATTGAATTTGCATGGCAAGGGCGCATTGCACCGCTTCTACGGCGCTTTGAAAAGTACTGAGCGATCCATCGCCATAAAACTGAATGACTCTTCCTTTATAAGCGGCATGTTCACTCTCCAAAACCTGACGATGTTTTTCTCTCAAACCAATTGCCCTGCTTTCATCCTGTTGCATGATGTAGCTGTAACCCTCGATATCCGTAAACATTATTGCTGCTAGTCCTCTGTACTGCGCCATAGGTAGAGATTCGGGATAAATGTAATGAGAATCTCCGATAGACGACGGACGACGGACCACAGACCACACCCCCCAATTTATTAAACTCGAAAAATGCTTTATGCGCGCCTCCGAAGTAATCCTTTCGGAGTAAAGGCAGGCTCAAAAACGGTAACCCTGAAAGCGGTTGCAGACCCTTTCGGCGATCGCGCTTCACAAAATGTCATCCCGAGCCCACAATAATGGACTTCAAAAAGCGAAATAGTTTTTGTGGGCGAGGGATCTCTCGAGTTTAAATGATTAGCTGAGCTGCAATAAGCCTTCGCATAAAAACGTCCTGATGCACCATTACGGAACCTCGTACTCGGCAACCTATGATTAATTCGCACTTACCTAAACTTGTGAGATCCCTCGCTTAACTTTTTTTATTTGGCAGATAATTCATTAGGCTCGGGATGACGGTTCGTATGTGGATTGGTGAGTTAATGACATAGAATTGCCGTAGGCAATTCATTGTGTTCTTTTCCCTCTCGAGTTTGGAGTTGTTGAATTAATAAAGGTTGTTCAATCCTCTTCTTTCTTCGTGCCCCTTGTGACTTCTTTGTGTGCCCCGCACTGCGGGGCCTTGTGGTCCAATCGAAACGCAATTACTTAAAACTTTGTGGTGAAAAAACGAAGCGTAATCCACGAGACGAATGTAACTTGTATAAATCATGAGCATACGCGTAATCATAACAGGAGCTACCGGCATGGTTGGCGAAGGGGTAATGCACGAGTGCCTGAATCATCCCGAGGTCAGCGAGGTATTGATCGTAAACAGAAGACCATCAGGTTTTACTCATCCCAGGTTGAAGGAGATTGTCCACCCTGACTTTACTGATTTATCGCCTATCGCCAATGAATTTAAGAGTTATGACGCTTGTTATTTCTGTTTGGGCGTGTCTTCGGTAGGAATGAAAGAAGAAAAATATTTCGCTCTTACCTACACACTAACCATAAACGCAGCTAAGCTAATGTCAGCAGCCAATCAGAACATGGTTTTCTGTTACATCTCCGGCGCAAATACTGATAGCACAGAAAAAGGCAAAAGCATGTGGGCAAGAGTGAAAGGAAAAACAGAAAACGATTTGATGAAGCTCCCTTTTCGAAAAGTTTACGCATTTCGACCCGGGTATATGCAACCTACTCCGGGACTGAAAAATACCAATAAACTCTACTTCCTGTTTTCATGGCTATATCCAGTTTGGCGACGCGCTTTTCCAAAATTCGTGACCACCCTGGCGGAACTTGGATTGGCAATGATCAACGTAGTAGTAAAAGGTTATTCAAAAAGTGTCATTGAGGTGGAGGACATTAAGATTCTGGCAAAAATGTAATACACCGATCATCAGAAATTTGATAGTTGCGGCTACCATAATTGTTACATTGTAAAAAAAACTATATGGAACAGCAAGTTGACTTTGAAAAATATAATATCAACCTGAACATCGGGTTTGATCACTTGCAAAAGATTGACGTCAATGAAATTGTTGACAGAACCAAATTGAAATGGTCAAATCAAACCCTTACGCAGGTGAATGAAAGTGTGGTACGATTAGGAATTGTAGAAGGCGAATTCCACTGGCACAAGCACGATAACGATGATGAATTCTTTTTCGTACTAGAAGGAAAGCTGCTGATCGACCTGGAAAATCAAACCATCGAATTGAATCCAAACCAGGGTGTCACTATTTCGAAAGGAGTGATGCACCGTCCACGCGCGCCTCAAAGAACAGTGATGTTAATGGTGGAGACAAATGCGATTCAACCTACAGGAGATTAAAAGAACGTAAGGCCGGCAGTGCTTCTTCTTTTCAAATGCATCGTCACATGAGAATTCTTTCGTTGCTATTTGCAATATTAATGTGTGTAACCGGGCAGGGACAGAGTTCGCCCAACAATGGTAGCTTTGGGTCGAATAGCGGAAGAATGATTCCCATGACTCAACTGGGCAATGCCGAAGTTAAAGATGACATACAAGATAGATTTCTCCGCCAGGAATGGACTCCCGCACTCATATCTTTTCGACATTCTGCTGATCAATGGCAGGTACCGATTCTTTTTGACATCTATAGCAATAAACTTTATTTTCTCCACGAGAAGCAAATATTAGAATTCGTAGACTCCGTGAGTGAGTTTACAATGAATCTAAGCAGACGCGACGATAGCATTAAAGTTACCTTTCGAAGTTTCTACCCTCCCATCGAACAAAACACGATAGAGACCTTTTACCAGGTGGTGGTGGACGGACAATTCCAATTACTAAAGTGTAAGGCAAAGAGCATTTATCTTCATAAAGAGCAGGAACTTCCGGAGGAGCGGCGAACCTATGATAAACAATTACTGTATGGCTATTTTCCCGGCAAGCAATTGGTTGTACTGAAGAAAGATAAGGAGCAGTTGCTGGCAAGTTTTCCACCGGAGTTTGCGTCTCTCGCCAGATCGATCATCGAATCAAAAAAATTGAAACTAAAGAATGAGGAATCTTTTCGGGAATTGTTTAGTGCGTTGAATGAATGATTAGATTTGTAACATGAGCGATGTATTAGTGATCCGCACGGCAGAAGCAGAGGACATCAATGCCATCGGATATCTAGCTTACCAGATCTGGCCTTCAGCCTATAAAGACATATTGAACTTCGAGCAGCTTCACTACATGCTGCAATATTTTTATAGTCCTGAGTCGCTGCGCGAGCAGATGCTCAAAAAACATCACGTCTTCCTTATTGCTGAAACGGAAGAAGAAGAGCCGATTGGTTTTGCATCTTTTTCAAAAATCCAGCAAGGCGTTTTCAAATTGCACAAACTTTATGTACTGCCTGGCTTGCAAAATATGAATGTGGGCAGAAGCCTACTCGAGTGTGTACTGGAAGAATGCGCGCTGGAAGGCGGAGAAAAACTTCAACTCAACGTCAACCGGAATAACAAAGCCGTATCCTTTTATGAGAAGTTGGGATTTGCGATTGTTGGAGAAGAAAACGTAGATATTGGCAATGGACACGTTCAAGAGGATTATGTGATGGAGAAAACACTATAGTTTCGCGTTCCGAGTTTCGCGTTTCGTGTTTGGCGTTTCTTAGTTCGAGAATCCCTCATAAAATTGCGGCAGCTTTCTTACAAATTAGGTTATCGTTCGCTACCTGGAGCTTTCGAAAATGATGGAGCAACCGTTTCATAAAAATGCTTCGAGTTTAAAGAACGCGAAACTCGAAACGCCGAACGGAAAACGTTATTCGCTCTCCTTCCCCATCGCCGCCAGTTTCATTTTCATTGTGGTTTCCTTTCCAAGATATTTTTCAATCCTGTTTTCCACGAGATAAATTACCGGTGTGAGCAAAATAGCCATGCTGGATTTATAGATGTAATTCATTACACCAATGGCTAGTACCTGCTGCCAACTCCAATTGTTACCCAATTTGAAGGCTATGAACAATACCACGAAACTGTCAACCAACTGCGAAATAATGGTAGAACCGGTTGCCCTTAGCCATACAAACTTTTCTCCGGTCATGGTTTTGATACGATGGAAAATGGTTACATCTACGATCTGGCTTACAAGAAACGCTACCAAACTGCCCGCTATAATCCACATGCCTTGTCCAAATATGGCGCTGAATGCGTGTTGCATATTGGGCACCCCTGAATCTACTTTTGTGGTGATCCAGAAATCTGCAGGTGGGATATGCAATGCCGCATAAAACATTATGAATGCATAAGAGATTAACGCCACTGCAGTATAAGAAATTCTTCTTACTGCCTTTGGGCCATAATACTCGTTGACTATATCCGTCATTACAAACTCAAGTGGCCATAACAACACGCCACAGGTGAGATTAAAAGAAAGGTCCTTTTGACCGAACAAAGTGAAATGAGCAGGCGACCATCCAAATAATTTTTCGAGGGAAAATATTTTTCCACCAATGCATTCTGCGATGAGCGCGTTAGCAACAAAAAAGCAAGAAAAGAAAATGAACAGTCGTGTTGGTTTGTCCTTTATAATGGAATGTATCATCGGGCCAGTATGAGATAAAATTGAAACACCAAAAAAAGGAAATTAATGGTGGCTAGCCAAATGGGAACGAACGTGCCTACGCTTCTTTTCTTAACCAGCAATACGCCATACGCCAGGTTTACCAAAACATTAATGACAAACGATAACACTAGCCCTGCTACTAAAACTGTGGATTGCAGATCCAGACTAGGTATGAAAGAATAGTAGCGCATCACAAGCGCTAACAATAAACAGATGTTGCAGATAAAGGCCACACGAGAGAGGAAGGATAGTTGAAGCATAAGTATAAGATACAAGATACAACAACCCGGTCGGCGGCCGAAGGCCCCGGCCGCGGTCGCGCAAGGTTGGCAATCGCGAAGCGATTGCATACACCAAAGCGAACACGGAACAAATAGGAAATTCTATTAGACTTTCGCGGTTGATTAATGAAGCCTTTGCTTCGCGATTGCAATCATTCGCGACCGCCAACGGGGTCCTCTGGACCGCCATCGGGGTAGCTTCAACCGACAAACGACAAACAAAAAACGATACCGCTACTGCCTTGACTAAACTACGGCAGTCAAGAAAGCTATGGTGGTCAATTCGTGGAAATTACGTTCCAGTGAGTCGAGAGTCAGCGAAGAAATTGAGATCCGCAATTCTTTTTAATTCGTGAAAATCCGTGCCATTCGTGAAAATTCGTGTTCTGCCGAAGGCAGCGGGAACAGTCAACAAAAAACCATTATTTTGCCGGATTAATTCAAGGTCAATGAAGTCATCCTTTTTGAAGAAAATCATTCCGCACCTGATTGCTGCTGGTATTTTCCTGGTAATAGCCATTGTGTTTTGTTCGCCTGCTTTACAAGGAAAGGTGGTGCAACAGCATGACATACTCGGATGGAAAGGGATGGCGCAGCAGTCCTTTGAATACAAGGAAAAGAATGGTCATTTTCCGTTATGGACCAATAGCATGTTTAGCGGTATGCCCGCGTATAGCATTGCAATCGATCAGAAGTATCCTGTTTCCTTAGGATTGGTGTACTCACTTCTTACGCTGGGTTTGCCCATACCAATTAGTTACTTTTTTGCCGCCTGCCTGTGCTTCTATTTTCTTTGCCAGGTGTTGCGAATCCGTCCATGGCTTTCGATTATGGCAGCCATTGCATTCACCTATTCAACGTATGACCCCATCATCGTGGCGGTGGGACATAACTCCAAAATGCAAGCGTTAGCATTGGCGCCTGCAGTTGTGGCAAGCTTTCTCCTGCTATTACAAAGAAAATATTGGTGGGGCCTGGCATTACTCACTATATTTTTCGGACTTCAATCCGGCACTCAGCATTTGCAGATTGTATATTATACCCTCATTACACTTGGAGCGATCGCGATTTGTTTTCTGATTTACAGTGTAAGGTCTGGGCACATGAAAAATGTTTTCACTCCTCTTGCATTGGCAGTTTTGGCCGGAGGTCTCGGATACATGACATCTGCGGTGAGCTTGTTGCCGTTGCAAGAATATGCAAAGGAGAGCATGCGTGGAGGGGAGTCGCAATTAAAGGATACTGCAGGAACTAAGAAACAAGGCGGACTCGATAAAGAATACGCTTTCAGGTGGAGCTATGGGATTGGTGAAACAGCAACGATACTCGTTCCTGATAGTTATGGTGGAAGCGATGGAGGCGGCGCCAAACATTACAGTGCGCCTACAAAGTTTTCAGAAAAATTGACGCAGGCAGGTATGCCTGAAGAGTCTGCGATTGATTATGAAAATGCATATTCATATTGGGGAAGTCAACCTGGCACTTCAGGACCGGTATATCTTGGCGCGATTATCTGCTTCCTTTTTATTTTCGCACTTGTATATTTAAAGGGTTGGCACAAATGGTGGTTGATTGCAACCGCTGTAATTGGAATTCTTTTGGCATGGGGTAAGAATTTCTCCGCATTCAATTATTTTCTTTTCGATTACCTGCCGTTATATAACAAATTTCGCGCACCATCTATGGGATTGGTGCTAACGCAATTTGCCTTTCCGTTATTGGCAGCGTTGAGTCTTGATCAATTGTTCAACGACAAGTTGCCGCGGGATTTGATCTGGAAAAAATTCAGACTTACTGTCGTTCTTACGGCGGCTGCCTTTGTTATTGTAGGGATTATTTATATCAATTCAGATTTCAAAGGAAGAAATGATTCTTATCTGCGCGATTCATTTGCTATGCAAATGAGCCGCGGCAACAGCGCGCCCGACGTTCAACAGCAGGCACAATCATTTGCAACTTCATTGGTAAAAGCATTACAGGATGATCGGAAATCTTTGTTTGGTGGCGATCTGTTACGATCATTTATACTTGTAGCCTTAGCCGTTGTTTTACTCGGAGCCTATATTAAAAACAAGATTAAGGAACTGATACTATCGATTGGCTTATTGGTGTTGAGTTCATATGATTTGCTCGCAGTAGGAAAGAGATACTTGAGCAATGACAGATTCATTGAAAAAGACGATTTCGAAAACGCCATTCAACCATCCGCGGCAGATAGCCAAATCATGGCTGATCCAAATAAACCATTCCGCGTTTTCGATCAAACTGAAGAATGGTACCAAAGTTCCAGAGCCTCCTATTTTCATAATTCAGTGGGCGGTTATCATCCTGCAAAATTGGAATTGTATAATGATTTAATAGAGCGACAGATTGGGAAAGGAAATATGGAAGTGCTGAACATGCTGAATACAAAATATTTCATTATGGGTGATGCTACAGGTCGACAAACCGTAGCCCGCCTTAATCCGGATGCTTTCGGACCCGTGTGGATTGCGAAAGGAATCAAATATGTTTCAAATGCCGACGAAGAAATGAAAGCGCTCGACAGTACAAACCTGAAGGACACCGCCGTTGTGCAAGAGAAATTCAAGACCGCAATAAAATTCCAACCTCAGTTTGATTCAACAGCAACAATTAAAGTGAAGGATTACCTCAATGATATTATCCGCTATGATTTCAATTCCACAACCAACCAGTTTGTGGTGTTTAGTGAAATCTACTATGAGCCAGGCTGGAATGCGTTCATTGACGGACAAAAAAGCGAGTATGTAAAAACTAATTATGCATTGAGAGGGATGTCCGTGCCTGCGGGTAAACATACTATTGAATTCAGGTTCGAGCCGAAATCGTATCAAATAGGGAATTTGATAACCCTCCTCGCTTCATTGGTAGCATACGCGTTATTAGCCCTCGCGATCTTTATGCAGGTAAAGAAGAAAAACGTGCCAGCCTGATCGAACAATGCCCAAAGTCATCAGCATAGTTTCTTATAAAATTTTGCCGGCGAAATTCGGCGGTCAGAAAGGCATTGCTGTATTCAACAAATATTTTTGCCGGTTCGTGGAACTTATCTGCATCTGCACAAAAAACAATGATTCAAAAGATGCGCAAGGATATCAGGTGCTTGCGATTCTCTCAACATCACCTTTGCGCTACATAAATCCATTCAATTTTTACCTGATAAGAAAAAAAGTTAGAGAGAAGCAAGCCACTCATCTCTTGTTAGAGCATCCTTATTTTGGCTGGCTTGGTGTATTGATAAAACATTTTTGCAGCGTAAAGCTGATCGTTCACTCTCATAACATCGAGGGCAAAAGATGGAAGGATTTAGGAAAGTGGTGGTGGAAAATTTTGTTATGGTATGAAAAGTTCACGCATCGCAGGGCCGATTATAATTTCTTTATTCAGCATGAGGATATGCAATACGCGATTGGTGAATTTGGGCTCGACCCAAAAAAGTGTATACAGGTCACGTACGGCGTAGAAATAGAGCGACCACCGAGCGCTGCGGATACCCTTTTGGCCCGTGAAACTATTTGCGCCCGACATGCAATGGATCCTAAACACTGCATTATATTATTTAATGGCGCATTCGATTACGCACCTAACAGGAAGGCATTGGAATATCTCATCAATGAAATCAATCCGATTCTTGTTGCCCAACAAGAATTTAAATATAACATACTCATCTGTGGAAGAAATATTCCGCCACAAATCGCAGGTGGTAGTTTTCCAAATTTGATTATTGCCGGATTTGTCGAGAATATTGACCAGTATTCATACGCTGCAGATGTTTTTGTAAATCCAATTACAACCGGGGGCGGCATCAAGACAAAATTGGTAGAAGCATTAGCTCACAATTGTAATGCTGTGTCAACCGCGAACGGAGCCATAGGTGTAGATCCCGCGATATGCAATGGAAAGCTTTTGGTGGTGTCAGACAGCGACCCTCATTCCTTTACACAAAGTATTATAAAAGCTTGCAGCATTAAGGCTGATATTGGAGATAGCTTTTTCCAACATTTCTACGAGGGTAATATTACCAGGAAAGCTGCCGCCTTCATCCAATAAAAAAAGCCTCCGCGGCGGAGGCATATCACAGTGATAAGGTTAACGGATTAAGTAAACATTGGTTTTGCGTAACCTACTACAACGTTCAATATTTTGTGGAATCAAGAAATAAAGGCTCTGTCCAAGAGAACAAACGTTGGTTGATATATAAAACTAGAGAAAGCGATTGTATTCTTCTCTGCAATTGACGAAGTGAGTTATACAACTTATAAGTGTGCAGATTGGCAAATAACTGTGCCTTTATTTATTTCGTCCCAAATAAGGCAAGGAATTCATTTTTTCTTCTCGTAGCCACCTCAATCATGGTGCCATCATTCATTTCCACAACACCTCCCCTTCCCTTGTGATATTTCTTCACAAAACCAAGGTTGATGACATGCGAATGATGGATGCGGAAGAAAATATTCGGCGGCAACATGTCCTCATATGCTTTGATATTTTTTGTAGACACGTGCTTCTGAAGATCCGTTGTATAGATGTAAGTATAGTTGCCTTTTGCTTCGCATCTGATGATATCATTGATGGAAACAAACGTCAGTCCTTTTTGTGAGTTGATAGCGATGCGTGCCGGAGAATCTGTCCCCTTCTGCAGATTGAATAATAAATTATTCAACTGAAGGTTGATATTCTTCAAATTCACTTTTGAAGTGGCTTTCTCCACCGCGGTCTTTAAATCCTCAATGTTGACGGGTTTGAGTAAATAATCGAGTGCACTGTAACGAAAAGCCCGCAATGTATATTCGTCAAAAGCGGTAACAAAAATGATTTCAAAATCAACAGGCTTAATTTTATCAAGCAGGTCAAACGCGTTGCCGTAAGGCATTTCAATGTCCAGGAAAACCAGATCGGGCTTCATTTCCTGCAATACATTAAACGCTTCCTCGGCAGAGGAAGCTTCATTAATCACTTTAACTCCCGGACAAAAATCTTTCAGGAGGTTTTTAAGAATTCTTCGGTTTTTGGGTTCATCATCAACTATGACGGCATTAATCATAGTGTTTGTTATTAATCACCGTGATCGAGGGGAAATTTCATTGTTACCCTGGTCCCGGTAGGGTTTTCGTTTTCATCTGTAAGGTCTTCAATGCTGATGGTGATTGGATTTGTGGAATGCATATTCAAGAATTCAACCCTGTCGGCAATCAGCGACATTCCCTTTGACTGGTACTCTATCGGGTTGCTACTTTTAAATAAACGGGACGTTTTTCTACCTACTCCGTTATCCTCTACAACACAATTGAGTTCCGTTTCTGTTCTGCCAAAACTTACGAGAATTTTACCTGAAGAGTCAGTACGATATCGTATTCCGTGCCTGATGCTATTTTCCACGAAAGGCTGGAGCATCATTGGCGGAATGTACACTTGCTCTACATTAAGCTCGTCCGCCACACGGATTTCATACGTGAATTTATTTTCAAATCTTGTCTTTTCCAACTCCAGGTATGTTGATAAATATATAATTTCTTCAGAAAGCGTGATTTCCTTCCTTGCGGATATATCAAGTGTTTGTCGGATAAGCCTGGAAAATCCCGTAATAAACCGATTACTCCCTTCTACGTCCTTATCCAAAACGAATTGTTGGATAGAATTGAGGCAATTGAAGATAAAATGTGGGTTCATTTGGGACTTAAGGGCCAATTGCTCAAGTTCGGCTATACGTTGCCGTACCGTATTTTTTTCCATATCCCTTCGTCTAACCCGGCGAATAAGCCAATAAACAAATAGGAATGTGCTTACGATTAGCGCAGCGAGCATGAGTAAGCGAAACCAGGTTTTTTCGACTAACAATTCTTCAATGGTAAATGGGACGGAAATCAAGCGACTCTTAATGCCAAATTTATTCGTTGCCTGAAGTTCTAAACGGTATTCACCCGAGGGCAATGTTGGATAATTCAGGAAATTGTCTTTGGTAATTTTCCATGTAGTATCCAATCCAACAAGTCGGTACTTATATTTGATCTCACCACCCGACCGGAATGATATGCCCGCAAATTGAAAGCGGATATTATTATCCTTATGCAGAAGCCTAAAAGACCTACTTTCAGGATCGAGGCGGTGGTCCGAAACCAGTATATCGTCCATCACGAGATTCGTGTTTGATCGGAATGAAACCTCGTTTACGTCAAAAAAATTAATCCCTTTATCAGTTGCGACGACTACAATGTTACTGTCTAAACTTACGGCATTAATCACGTTAGACAAGAGACCATCATCCATAGAGAACTTTACAATACTAATGGTATCAGGATAAAATATAATTCTGTTCAATCCTTTATCTGTTCCCACCCATAATTCATTTTTATGAACGCTCAATGTCCTACACACATTACTGGTAAGTCCGTCTGATATCGTAATCTTTTTTTCGATTTTTCCGTTGCGATATCCAATTATACCTGCTCCATTGGTGGCAACCCACACCATACCATCGCCACTTCCCGTAATTGAACTAATATCATTTCTAAATAGTGGCTCATCCTTACCGGCAAAAATCTGGGTCTTATCCTTCAAGATGAGATACAATCCATCCAGGGTTCCTATATAAACCGTGTCAGACTGCATATAGACCGTAGTCGACCGCTCATTCCAAAGCACATCCGTAATCTCGGCCTCTGGCATTTTTAATATGAAGACGTCCTTTCTAGTGGCAACAAGAAACTTATCATCGCCAATTTTGATTATAGCTTTTACAACGGCCGCTATAGCCTTACGTATCGGAAGCTTCTGGGGAACCGGTTCTAGTATTTGATCACTTCCGAGAAGTATTTGACCATTTTTAAGGGTTTCCATAGCAGTGACCCGCGCAGAAATTTCGCTTCCGAACTCATCCCATATGATAGTTTTTTGAATTAAACCTTTCGAATCAAACTCCAATTTAAAAACATGCATCATGCCAGTACCAACAAACCACTTATGAGGCAATATTTTCAAAGAAAAGCACTGTAGTTTTACATTCTTGCGGCTCCTTAATTCCACCGAGGCAACATTTTCGGAATTCAACCGGAGCACTCCTTCACCCAGTGTGGTAAACCAATAATTGCCTTCATTGTCAATAAAGGTTTGAGAAACGGGATTGTTCTCCGCCAATGTTCTTAATGGCCGTCTTTCTTTCAAGCCAAAAAAATTGGCGCCCAATTGCCCGTTGGACACGAAGAAACTGTCCCCAAGCATCTGCATCTTCAAACTAGTGAACGGCCAGGGAATTGTATAAGTAGAGCCGTCATGAAGGTTCATGATAGTAGAGACATTAATGTCAGTCCTCGTCATTAAATAGTGCTCATTTAGGACCGCATATTTAAAGTTTACACCTACCATCGTTAGCCCCAAATTATTGAAAACGTGAAATTGATTATTTCTATACTCATAAAGTGTGTTCTTTTCAATGACGAGGAAATTGCCATTGAGTCCTTTTGAAATGGAAAGGAAATTTGTATTGGGCGAACTATCGATGCTGCTGATCTTCCTTACATTTTGCCCGCTGATTAAAAATAAATTCGCACTCTCCATAATGAGGATATTTCCCTTAGCATCCTCAGCGAACTTGATGATATGACTGGTAGGTTTGATTTTATGAAGAAGAGAATCGTTGTCACTATTATAAATCTTACCCTTAAAATAATAACAGACTGCCTTTTTAAAAGGTGCCATCCATAACCGTCCTTTCGAGTCTACAAACATTTCGAGGATCTGATTTGTAGGCAATCCATCCGCAGTTCCAAAATTCCTGAAATGCGTTCCGTCGAATCTACTGATTCCCGTTTCCGTTCCAAACCAAAGGAACCCTTCATGGTCCTGCGCCATGCAATAAACTGTTGAACCCGCAAGACCATCTTCTACTCCAAATTGAGTATAACTCCTGGTTGGTTCCTGATTCTGAGGATACAAAGAAGAAAAGGAAAACAATAACAAAATCGCGAGCGCAAGTTTCATAGTACTTTATAAAAATGAGCGCAATTGCCAATGATGCGAGGAATTACGGCTGCAGTTTCGAAAAAATTACGGATAAATTCTTTCACCTGTTAAGAATTAGTTTCTGGGTCGTGTTAATTGTTCTATGAATCGCACAACACTTTCCAACAAGTGTGAAGAATTGCAAATAAGTGTGTTGGCGTTTTGAACCCTATAAGACTTTATAAAAGTAAGGCCGTCCCCGGATCATGCGAGGCAACATGGCTGTAGCCTTGAAAAAATTACGGATAAATCCTTCCACCTGCCACCATTTATAAAAACTTTTCCTCCCTCTAAATAGCTTTTCAACTAGTAAGCCAATGGGGAACACGAAGATTTCAATGAAATAAAAAACAACGATCAGCAGTAGCCAACCAACTCCGTACTGTTTTCTAATACGTAAGAAATTGGACACAATGATCTGGAGTCCTTTTTTGTCAAATAGATTGAAATACCCTTTATCGGTTGAATCGAAAACTTCAGTTGCCGTTTCACCTTGTAAGTGAATAACATTGTATTCTCCGAAAATTAACAGCCTTCCTACCTTCTTTAGCCTACTGCACCATTCAGCTTCTTCTGAATACAGGAAAAAATCTTCGTCCATCAGGCCGGCCTTTTCAATTGCCTGCTTCTTGACCATGAGAAAGGCACCATTAATCCAATCTACTTCTATTGTACCTGTGGCGTTAGGAATATTAGGCTTTGATACGCCAACAGCATTCCCTAATGCTTTAAGTAAATTACCAAGATATGGCAGCGGCAAGAGGTGGTTGAGTCCCCCCTTCATGAAATAGTTACCCGAAATCTGCGGACTGCGATCGGCATTCAACAATTGTACGCCACCCGCCACTGCATCCGCACTCACAAATTCAGCGTAGCATCTATCTATTGCTTTATTTTCTATAAGCGTATCAGCATTAAGCAGCAACACCACGGGTGATTGCGATTGTCTGATTCCTTCATTGTTCGCCCTTGCAAAACCAGCATTATAGCTCATGTCTATCCACTTCACCTGAGGAAAACTTCTCGTAATTAATGCCTTGCTGTCGTCTCCCGAAGCATTGTCCACCACGAGTACCTCAAATACAGTGTCGAACGTTTCCGGGTAAAGTGACGCCAGGCAATTCAACAACAGTTGATGGCTCTTATAGTTTACTATGATGATGCTTAGCTGCATTTATCTTATGCGGGGAATATTGCGCAAATAATTTAACAACATAAGCAATTTTGATATTACCCCGATGCGTAACGCAGAACGCGGAATCCTTTGTTGCCATTTGATCATTGATTGAATGCAGGCTGGAACTTGACCATGATACCCATAATCTTTGATCTGAGTGACATTTTGAATATTTAAATTTCTCATCAGCCGCCACCATGCATCATAAACGGAAACGCTTGTTAATTTGGAAGTGCCAACCTTGTTGAGCAGGTAAAAATTTTCCGGAATTTCCACATCCGGTTTTCGAAAGGCCGTTACGGTAACTTGTTCATCATGCATTCCCACGTTCACCAGCACACTGGGAATATATATCGCCCGATATTTCTGAAGCACCCGGATATAAAAGTCAATATCCACGATCCATTTAATCGCGGGGTCGTACCAGAATTCTTTATCATTCTTATGCAGGATCACACTTGGCGGGCCAATCACATTGCTGGCGAAAAGGATCGCCGGATTTTTTTGCAGCTTAGCTCTGCGAATGATACTAATGAAAACTTCCTTAAAGCGTCCGGATTTCGCATACATGTTCCTGTATGCACTGAAGAAAAATTTTTCATTCGGATAATCATCAATGGCATCCACATACTCCTCCAAGCTATCTTCATCGGGAAACCAATCGTCGTCGTGCATGATCTTAATCCAGCTTCCGTTTGCTTTGCGGATTGCTTCATTCCAATTTTCCGGAGTTCCGAAAGGCTTTTCATTTTTATAATATCGAAGAAGAAAAAGCTTTCCATATTCTTCGCACAACTTCGCTACGTCTGGCGACGCACTATCATCTGTAACCACTACTTCAAAATCGAGAAATGTTTGTATGCTGATGGAATGCAATAGCCTTTTTAAAAAATCAATCCGCTTATAAGCGGGAATGCAAATCGAAATGAGCGGATTCATATTACTCAAAGGCAATTCTATTTAATCAGGAAGTCGATCACGATTTCCCCACGCATGATACGAAAGATTTTTTCGCGTTTCCGCATCTCCGACTTGATACTTTTTTGTTTGGTTGTCGGCAACAAGCAAGTCCTCCTGGTTTTCAGTCCAGAATATTTTGGCCTTCGCCCACTCTTTTATGCCGTAAGCATTTCCAAACTTGTCGATAATAATACAACTCATCCTCTTTTTCAATATTTGCCTGGTGATACTTTCATATCCACTTTCCATTATATAGGCATCCAGTTTTTTTCTTAACGGCCTCCTTTTTAATTGGGACATCAACTGCCGTCGAATCAAGAATCCATTTGTCCGGATATGCGCATTTGGAAAATCGGGGAACAAAACTTTCCAGTAAATGGACGCTTTGATGAGCAATTTGAATTTTGTGTAGTTTTCACGCCACGGCTTACCGCTTTCCCACTTCCAGTTGTTATTAATGAAGACTGAACGATAATAGCTCTGCCATGATCCTGTTGCGCCAATCAATCCTATATCCTTACGATTCGCGAATTCCATATATTTTTTCAACCAGCCTTCAGACAGGATTTCAGCATAGCTGTTCAAAAACAACAAGTGATCTGACTTCAATTGTTCGGCGGCCCAAAAATACGCATCAAGGTCCTGGCAAAAACCATATTTCACGAGTGGCTTATAATCGATCTTTTTTTCGTCAATGATCTGCAGGTACTCAGCAGTTTCCTGCTCTGCTGCTACACCATTGAACAGAAGCACCAGTTGATGTGAGTGGCCGCTATTATATTTGCAATAGGATGATAAGAAATTCCTGAACAACTCCGTTCCGTACGGCAACCAAACCAGGTGTATTACTGAAACATTATTTTCGTCTGTTTTTCTCACTAAAGACGCAATGAATTTTCTGTGAGGTATAACCCTTATTCGAGAAAAATATAAAAATATATTATTTACGAGCATGGAAACCATTTTGTCGAAGATTCTTAGAGACGCAGGAAACAGGTGGAAGCATATCAGGCGCACTGATTTGAAAAGGGCTGGGCTCACGTGGATGAAGATTCGCAGATTGAAATACGCGGTTCCAGGTAAGGAAAACAGCTATGAATTGAGAGGAAAGAAAGTTTTCTACAAGAATGGAGAGGAGTTGCTACACAGTTTAAAAGAAATCTTCATTGAAGAGATATACAAAATTAATTTTGATATCCCTAATCCTTACATTCTCGATTGCGGAGCTAATATGGGTTTGAGCGTTCTATACCTCAAAGAAAATTTTCCACTTGCCACCATCGTCGCCTTCGAGCCGGATGAACGTAATTTCGAATTGCTGAAAAAAAATACCACAGGTTTGCAGAATGTGGACTTGGTGAAGAAAGCGGTGTGGAAGGAGAATGGAACCATACAATTCTTGAATGAGGGTTCGCTGAGCAGCAGGGTGGTTTCACAAGGCGACGCCACCACTTCTTTAATGCCTGCAGTCAGGCTGAAAGATTACCTCACCAGGACTATAGATTTTTTGAAGCTGGACATTGAAGGGGCCGAATACGAAGTGCTTCACGACTGTTCTGATAAACTGTATTTGGTCAAAAACATGTTTATTGAGTATCATGGACAGTTCCAAACCCTGGAGCAACTAAATGAAATCTTCCAGATGCTGAGAAAACAGCAGTTCTCCTATTACATCAAAGAAGCTGCCAGCACCTATCGCACGCCGTTTGTGCGTAGCGGTACGAAACCACCCTACGACGTTCAGTTAAATATTTTTTGCTTCAGAGCGCTGAATGATAAATAACGGACCAGCCCGCTACGCAATTATTTCCCACAATTCTCGCCTAATAAAAATTTTGTAGTAGAATGACAAAACTATTTACCTTAAGCGCTCCTTTTTCTCCAAATTCCTAGATTTCGAAACCACGAATCGCGTTGATCATCTCACAATTCGTTTTCAGTATCCACATCTTGAAGCGCCGCTTATTAATTGTTTATAAGAAAATACTACTTTATGAAATTCCTACTCCATGCTCTCTTTTTTCTTCTTGTCACTTCACAAACCTTTAGCCAGGATTGTAATACGATTAATGTAACCACCGGCCTGCAATCCATTTCCGCTTCCGGAGTTGCTGCAGCACCTATAGTAGGGATGCAGGTTTTTAATAGCAGTTGGGCTTCTATCGCGAATCAATCATTTACCAGTCCGCATGGCGATGTGGTTACAATCGGGTCAATTCCCCCGGGGAATTATTTTGTGAATGTGCGTTTCTATAACAACAGTTGGGGAATTATTTGCGAAAAAGGATTTAATGTGACAGTAAATCAAACACAACCTCCGACCCCAGATAGTTGCACCCTTACATTTCAAAAAACCTTTGGAAGCCCGACAGCAGATGAATTTCCTATTGATTTCGCTAAAACAATTGATGGCGGCTACGCTGCCGTAGGACTCGCCGCTACATCCGGAAATACCAATCATGATGCGTTACTTATGAAGTTTGACAGTAGAGGAAATTTATTGTGGAGCAAAACATACGGCGGCAGCCAAGAAGATTATTTCTTCGGCTTAGCGAATACATCAGATGGGGGATTTGTGGCAGGTGGTTCATTCAATAGCAACGGCTATGGAAGTTATGCAGGCGATGCATGGTTGGTGAAGACTGATGCTAACGGAACAATTCAATGGCAAAAAAAATATACAGACAACGTAAATCCAGGAATAATTCGCACAGTTATTCAAACAAGCGATGGTGGATATGCATTTATTGGCGATTTTCCTTATATGCCAGGCACTGGGGATATTATGGTTATTAAGACAGATGCCACTGGCAATATTCAATGGCAAAGGAAGCTTGGCGTTTCTAGCAGCGATGATGGAGTTGGGATGGTAGAGGATAACCATGGTGGATCAACAGGATTAGTAATTACAGGTTACAATTACAGCCCCACAAACTTTGATGGCGACATCGCAAAATTTGATCTTTCAACAGGTAATCTTCTCTGGACTAAAACCTATGACCTTGATTCAAGAGCTAACCGCTTCAACCGGATTACAAAATTAAGCGATGGATTTCTGATACAGGTGGCTACGCATGACGGGTTTGCAGACGCCAACGCTGTGGGCGTTCTGCTAAAGACAGATTTTAACGGTAATATTCTTTTGGCAAAAGAAATTCATGCGCCGGGCTGCAAAGACGGCGACGTAACACCGCTTGACGATGGAGGATTTATGCTTACCCAAAGTGAAGCTTTCGCACAGCCGAATTCAAATTCTGATATACACCTGATTAGAACCGACGCAACTGGTAACGTGCTATGGGCTAAAAAATATCCGCAACCTGGCGGCCAATGGATGATGAGGTTAAAAACAGACGGGTATTATGTAGTAGGCATAGGCCTTTCTAACCCTAACACCTTGAATGATGTTTTCATGATGAAAACGCATATTTCTGGCCGACAAAGTAATTGTACCTCGATTGATGAAACGCCAACCGTGAGAACACCTGTAGTTAACGCATTGCAGTCGCCATACACTGTCAACGCGCCTTTGAATCTTTCTGCTATTAATACCGCCGCATCTCAAGTATTGGTGACCTTACCGACAACAATACTATGCATCGATAGTTGCGGCGGCACTCCTCCTCCAATGCCGCAAGTCTCTATTAATAGCGTAACCGTAAACGAAAATGCAGGAAATGCAGTTTTGCAAATCTGTCTATCAGCTACCAGCACCCAATCAGTAACCGTTCAATATGCCACTGCCAATGCCAGTGCAACCGCTGGAAGTGATTACACTGCTACATCTTCGACTGCCACAATTCCCGCTGGTCAAACGTGTACCAATATTTCGATTCCCATTTTGAATGATGGCATCGGAGAATCGACAGAAAACTTTTCCGTCAATTTAAGTAACCCAACCAATGCCACTATTGGATCTGGTACTGGTACTGTGACGATCAATGATGATGATCAACCCACAATCAATTGCAATAATGTATCTGCCTATGCAGGAAATAATGTAATCACGGTACTCGGCCTAACGGCTCCGGTCAATACGGTGCAAATTTTCAACAGCAGTTGGGCAACCGTTTATAATCAGACCTACTCCAACCCTCCTGATTCTGCTAATATTCCAATTGGCCCGGGCACCTACATGATAAAGGTGACCAAATACAACAGTAACTGGACATACATCTGCGATAAAACGGTGAATGTAACGGTGACCAGTTCATGTCCGCCGGGTGCCAATTGTTTATCTAACATTTGTCCTGCGCAATCAGTAAACCTGAATAACGCATACTCGATTCCGAATTTACCTGCAGGAACAACCGTTAGCTGGCATACCGGAACACCGGCAACAGATGCAAATCGCTTGACACCTGCGCAAGCGCAGAATATAACTACATCAGGAACATACTACGCAGCCATCAATATTTCCGGTGCGAATTGCTATAGCAATACTGTTCCTGTAACAGTTACCATTTCACCATGCGGTGGTTCAAGTGCAAATCAAAGTTTGCAAGTGAGGAGTACTGACATGAACGAAGCCAGTAGGATCACTGCATTTCCAAACCCATTTACCAATTCAGTACGAGTAGTTATCCCCTCCCTAAAGAGTGAAAAGGCAAACGTGGATTTGGTTGACATGCTGGGAAGACCGCTCAAAACAATGACAGTGCAACTAGTGCCAGGAAGCAACCACGTAATGGTGAACGGATTGGAAAAATATCCTTCAGGTAGTTATTTCATTAAAGTGAAACTGGCTGATAGAATAGAAACATTGAAAGTGTTGAGGCAACAATAAAAAAAGGTCCGACCTTTTTAGAAAGGTCCGACCTTTTTAGAAAGGTCGGACCTTTGAATCTTTTCAAGAAACAACGCTAACCCTTCCTGCTTTCTATTATCGAGCGAATAGCTGATGTGAGAAGTATAATATTTTTTCAGATCAAAGACTTCTGAGTGGGTTGTGGCAATCACTTCCTTGATGTGATCTACTCCATATTTATTTGCTTCGTTGAAATCTGACAGGAATTTGGCGGATAATTTCTTATTACTCACCCAAGCAGCAAAAACAAATGGAAGGCCCGTATGATTGATCCACGCCTCTCCGAGATCATAAATAAAGGGAGAAATTTTTCGTTGAGCCAATGCGCGATCTCCAATCAATAACCCCGCTGTATATCCTTTGATGCGGTTTTGATATTCGCTGCGTGTATCAACGAGCCGCGGATTTATTTTCCAATATTCTCTCAACAATAATTTTGCGAGCGCAACAGAAGTGCGACTTTGATAATCCAGTAACACTTCTTCTACTTCTTCAAGCGGCACTTCACTAAAAAGGCAAACGGATGCTACTGGCCCATCACATCCAATGCAATAATTCGTAACAATGTGTTTTTCCTTTAAGCTGGGAATGACGGCAACCGGTATTAATCCTATGTCAATGCTACCTTCCAGCAATTTACCTGCTATCTTTGCAGGGTAATCCTGAATGAGTTCAATTTGAGGTCGAATGCCGGAATGTTCTATTCCAAAGAGAAGTGGCCGCGTGTTTAGGTAACTGACAATGCCTACCCTGACAATATTATCCAATAGCTTAGCTTTTGTTTTATGATACTACTGCAACCAAAATTGCAGTAGGTTTGTGGCGCAAATTTAATAGCAGGATAAATACGATCCATAGCATGGAACTTTCGCCGTTAACAGCCATATCACCTATTGATGGTCGCTACCATAAACAGGTAGAGCACCTGGACGAATATTTTTCAGAATGTGCATTGATAAAATACCGCGTTCTGGTAGAGATAGAATACCTGCTATTCCTCTCTGAAAGAAAGTTTTGCACTATTTCGGCGGGCGCAAAAAAGAAATTGCAAGAGTTGTCTGAGTCATTTGGTTTAGGCGAAGCGGCAGAAATTAAGGAATTAGAAGCTACCACCAATCACGACGTTAAGGCCGTAGAATATTTTTTAAAAAAGAAGGTCGAAGACTTTGAAGCACCCGAATTAAAAGAATGGATTCATTTTGGGCTAACTTCCCAGGATATCAATAATACTGCCATCCCACTTTTCTGGAAACATGCGGTGGAAATTGAATATTTGCCATCTCTTCTCAACCTAAAACGCCAATTGGAATTGCTGGCCCGGGACTGGATGGACGTGGCGATGCTCGCCAGAACACACGGGCAACCTGCAAGCCCAACTATTCTTGGAAAGGAGATCATGGTATTTGTGGAACGAATCACCAATCAGATAGAACTATTCATCCAAATTCCCTTCACGGCAAAGTTTGGCGGCGCCACAGGAAATTTTAACGCTCACTATGCAGCGTTTCCAAACAAAGATTGGGCGAAACTCGGAAATGATTTTATTGAAGGCGTGTTGGGATTGGAGAGACAACAATACACCACACAGATTGAACATTATGATTTTTTTGCTGCTCACTTCGATGGCATGCGAAGGATTAATAATATTCTGATTGATTTTTGTCGCGACCTGTGGACCTACATCTCCTTAGATTACTTCAAGCAACAAGTAAAGAAGGGAGAAGTGGGGTCTTCTGCCATGCCACATAAAGTGAATCCAATCGATTTTGAAAATGCCGAAGGAAATCTTGGAGTAGCGAATGCATTGCTAGAACATTTTTCGAATAAACTTCCAATATCGCGCTTACAGCGCGACCTTACAGATTCCACTGTTCTGCGAAATCTGGGCGTGCCTTTCGCGCACATCACGCTATCGTTCCGATCCATCGAAAAAGGATTAGGAAAATTATTATTGAATCGCGACAAGATCCGCCAGGACCTTGAAGAAAATTGGGCTGTTGTAGCAGAAGCCATCCAAACTATTCTGAGAAGGGAAAATTATGAAGCGCCTTACGAAGCACTAAAAGACCTCACACGCGGAAATGCTTCTATAACTCAGCAATCCATCCACCAATTTATAGATAACCTTAAAGTTCCTCAAGCTGTGAAAAAGGAATTGAAGAGTATTAGTCCGCATAATTACACTGGTATACCGTTGGATTTGTGAGAGAGTAGAGGTATTAGGTAATCGGTATTTGGTATTCGGGAACATTTCGCTTCGATTAAACACATAGGAACATAGAAGCATAGTAAAACATAGAAAGGCAATAGTTGTTTACCAAGGAGGAAGTGAAGGCTATGTGATTCCTATTGTGTACCTATGTACCTATGTTCCTACGTGGTGAATAGAAACGCATCTACGCTAATACCTAATACCAAACACCCAATGCGTTGAATGTTATACGGCCTCTTTGTGTATTTCCGAAGTGAAATGAAATTGTATATCCGGATTATTGGTTCTCTCAGTATTCAAAAACCATTCGCTTTGCGCCAGGTAAACCGGATGTCCATCTTTATCCTCCGCAACATTATTTTTAAAGCGCATGAATTCTTCCAGCTTCTTCGGGTCCAGGCTGGTAACCCAGCAAGCTTTATAATATGGCAAGGTTCTAAATTCGCACGAAGCACCATATTCATGCAATAACCGGTATTGTATCACTTCAAATTGCAGTTCGCCTACACAACCGATGATCTTCTTATTGCCGCCGAATTGCGAAAACAATTGCGCAACACCTTCATCTGTCAACTGCATCAACCCTTTTTCCAACTGTTTTGTCTTCATCGGATCTTTATTCACCACCTCTTTAAAAATTTCGGGCGAAAAAGAGGGAATACCAGTGAAGTAAAAATCTTCTCCTTCTGTAAGTGTGTCGCCAATCTTAAAATTTCCTGTATCGAATAATCCAACAACATCACCAGGAAATGCCTCCTGTATCACATCCTTCTCACGAGCCAGAAAACTGTAAGGATTGCTGAATCTTACATCCTTATCCAGGCGAACGTGATGATAATATTTATTTCTTTCAAACCTACCGGAACAAACGCGAAGAAACGCAATGCGGTCCCGGTGCTTGGGATCAAGGTTAGCGTGGATCTTAAATACAAATCCACTGAATTTATTTTCATTCGGCTCTACTACGCGCGTAGTCACTTGTCTGTGTCTTGGCTCAGGCGAAATGCGAATGAAAGTGTCCAGCAATTCTTTGACTCCAAAATTGTTGATGGCGCTTCCAAAAAATACCGGGGCAACTTTTCCTTCCAGGTATTGCTTTGTATCCAATTCGCCGTAAACGCCCTCAATAAGTTCGGCGTCTTCTCGCAGTTGAGCGGCATCCTTTTCTCCTAATTGCTCATCAAGCACTTTATCGGAAAGACTTTTAATAGGAAGAATATCTTCTTCTGACGCCTTTTGATTGGCACTGAACAAAAGGAGACTTTTATCATGAATATTATAAACACCCTTGAAATCTTTTCCGCTGTTGATGGGCCAGGTCATGGTGTAATTGAATGGATAGTTCCTTCTCAATTTCTTCCAATAAATCGAATCGATTTTTTCCGTCGCGGTCAAGCTTGTTGATGAACACGATCACCGGCGTATCGCGCATTCTGCAAACTTCCATCAACTTCCTTGTTTGCTCTTCCACCCCGTTCACGCTATCCACAACAAGAATAACGCTGTCCACTGCAGTCAATGTTCGATACGTATCCTCAGCAAAATCCTTGTGACCGGGAGTATCCAGCAAATTGATGAGGTTGCCTTTGTAATCAAAAGTCATCACAGAAGTAGCTACAGAAATTCCACGTTGACGTTCGATTTCCATGAAATCACTGGTCGCGTGTTTCTTGATCTTGTTACTCTTCACGGCCCCGGCAGTTTGAATGGCTCCGCCGAACAGGAGAAACTTCTCCGTGAGCGTGGTCTTTCCAGCATCCGGGTGCGAAATGATCGCAAATGTTTTTCTTTTCTGTATTTCTATTTCGTACATATTGGGTTTACAGTTTACAGTTCCCTGTTTTCTGTTCATCGTTACAGCACTGCGGTCAACAGGCATCATAAACGGTAGACTGTAAACCGTAAACTGTAAACTTCTATTAGGCGCGCAAAGGTAAGCTTTAGCCCGCTGTTATTTGCTCTTGATTGTGATCTGGCCGGCAATTGTTTGGTATCTTTAACACTATAACTTTTCGAATGAATCCATTCGCGCAGCAGGTTGTAGTTGACACAGTCACAAAGACTTCGAGCCAAAAGCAGAAGTATAATGCTGTGCGAACCAAATACCGGAACCGCCTTATACGGATGAGTAATATCCGTTCCATTTTCTTTCTTGCGGCCGGAGTGTTTGCGGCCGGATTCGGCCTTAAGGGATTTTTATTACCGAATCGATTCATCGACGGTGGAGCAACAGGCATTTCTCTTTTGCTCACCGATACCACGCCGCTTTCGTTCTCAGTCCTCCTTGTTTTAGTGAACACACCATTTATATTGCTTGCCTTTAGCCAGGTAAGTAAATTGTTTGCGCTGCGCACGGCAATCGCCATTGTTGGGCTTGCGATAGTAGTGGCAGTGATCAATTATCCAGTTGTTACTAACGATAAACTATTAGTTGCCGTATTTGGCGGGTTTTTTCTGGGAGGCGGAATAGGGTTAGCGGTTCGGGGCGGTGGAGTGTTGGATGGATCGGAAGTATTGGCAATCTATGTGAGCAGAAGAACTTCATTAAGCGTTGGCGATTTTATTTTAATATTCAACATTGTTGTGTTTGCATTTGTCGCTTATCTGCTATCAGTTGAAACGGCCTTATATGCGATCATTACTTATTTCGTTGCCTCAAAAACGATCGACTTTATTATTGAAGGCATCGAAGAATACACAGGAGTAACGATCATTTCCAGGAAACATGAAGAAATCACGCATCTCATTACTGATGGCATGCAAAAAGGCGTCACCATTTACAAAGGCATCAGAGCTTTTGGAAAGGAAGGTCATGTAATGCAGGAAACGAATATTGTATTTACGGTCATTACGCGACTAGAAGTGTCCAGATTAAAAACAGAAATCCAGGCCATCGACCCAAAAGCGTTTGTAGTATTCCATTCTATAAGAGAAACGAAAGGGGGAATGATTAAGAAGAAGCCGATAAAGAAACTCTAGGAATATTGCGAATTGCGGGATTGCGGATTTCGGATTGAAATCCGTAATCCCGCAATCCGTAATCCGCAATCCGTAATCGCCATATGTCAACTGTCAACTTTTCTATACATTTGATCTATGCGCCGCTTCTTAGAGATCATTTGGACCAGCCTGAAAATGGCTTTACAGGAATTCCGATCCAACAAATTGCGAACATTTCTTTCCCTCCTGGGTATCGCATTTGGAATATTCTGTATTATCAGCGTACTGTCAACCGTGAACAGTATGGAAGCGGCTATCCAGAAAGATATCAAGGCACTTGGCAGCAATACCGTTTACATCGACAAGTGGGATTATAGTGGGGGTGGAGGTGATTATCCATGGTGGAAATACATCAAGCGCCCGGATCCGAAGTATGATGAAATGAAGGCGTTGAAATTGAAAGTGCCCAGCGCAGCCAATGTGGCGTTCAATATCAACACGCAGGATAAAATTGAATATGAAGACGACCAGTTGCGAAATGTAAATTATTATGGCGTAACCGAAGACTTTGTCAATATTCAGCCGGTGGAAATGTATGTTGGTCGTTACCTGCAGCAAACGGACTATGACTATGACGCCAATTCAATCGTGATTGGATATGAGGTGGCCGAAAAAATGTTTGGCAAGGCGGAGAAGGCTCACGGAAAACAAATCAAATTGCGTGGCGGTAAAACGGGAACCATAGTTGGCGTGATCAAGAAGCAAGGCAAGAGCATGATTGGTGGCTGGGATTATGATAACAGCTTGCTGATGCCAAGTGGCTTCATGAAACAGTTGATACCGGAGAAATATGCTAATCCAGTTATTATGGTGCAGGGGAAGGAAACGGTTCCAATGGCTGCATTGAAAGATGAATTAACTGCCGCGATGCGCTCACTAAGAAAATTAAAACCTACACAAGAAGACGATTTTACTTTGAATGATATTGATACTTTCAGTCAATTCATGCACGATATATTTGGTGGTGTAAACAAAGGCGGATGGGCCATTGCCGCGCTTTCATTGTTAGTCGGAATGTTTGGTGTCGCAAACATTATGTTTGTTACGGTAAGGGAACGAACCAGCCAAATTGGATTGAAAAAGGCGATTGGCGCGAAGCGCTCCACGATACTCACTGAGTTTTTATTAGAATCAGCATTTCTCTGCATCATTGGCGGCATCATTGGATTGACGTTAGTGTTTGTCCTTACGTTAATATTTTCCGCTGTCCTCAGTTTTCCGGTAACCATTTCGGCAAATATTCTTGTATTAGCATTTGTCATCTGCATGATTGTAGGTGTTCTCGCAGGGATTATTCCTGCCTCCATCGCAGCGCGCATGGATCCCGTAGTGGCCATACGAAGTAAATGATTGCGGATTGCGGATTGCGGGATTGCGGATTATTGATACCAAAAAAATTCGCATCTGGCATCCGACATCCGGCATCCTGCAACTTGCATCTTGTATCTTGCAACCAGCAACCAGCAACCAGCAACCAGCAACCAGCAACCAGCAACCAGCAACCAGTAACCAGTAACCAGCAACCAGTAACCAGTAACCAGTAACCAGCAACCAGCAACCAGTAACCAGTAACCAGTAACCAGCAACCAGAGTGGCAACAATCTTAGCAATAGAATCTTCCTGCGACGAAACGTCAGCATCCATTTGTAAGGACGGTAACATTCTTTCAAACATCATCGCGAATCAAACCATTCACGAACAATGGGGAGGCGTAGTTCCTGAATTAGCAAGTCGTGCGCATTTGCAGAATATCGTTCCTACCGTTGAGGCAGCATTGAAAAAAGCAGGACTCACCGGACCGGATCGTTTTTCAACCATCGATGCCGTTGCTTTTACGCAAGCGCCGGGATTAATTGGTTCTTTATTAGTGGGAGCTCAATTTGCAAAATCGCTCGCTATGGCATTAAACAAGCCACTGATTGCGGTGCACCACATGCAGGCACACGTACTGGCCAACCTCATACCAGGATCACACGAATCCTTACCTGCCTTTCCATTTTTATGCCTGACTGTGAGCGGTGGTCATACGCAAATTGTATTGTGCGAAAGTCCTAATCAATTAAAAGTTTTGGGCGAAACAATTGATGACGCTGCGGGTGAAGCATTTGATAAATCTGGAAAATTACTAGGATTGCCATATCCGGCTGGCCCATTGATCGACCGATACGCCAAACAAGGTAATCCATCAAAATACAAATTTGCACATCCGAATATTCCAGAACTCGGTTTCAGTTTTAGCGGATTGAAAACCTCGATACTCTATTTCTTGCAGGACCAGGTAAAAAAAGATGCGGACTTCATCCAAAAAAATCTGCCTGACCTGTGTGCATCTATTCAGCAAACGATCATAGACATTCTATTGAAGAAACTGAAGATCGCCGCTTTGAAAACAGGTATTAAAGATATTTGCCTGGCTGGTGGTGTTTCCGCAAATAGTGGGCTACGCAGCGCATTCACAGAACTAGGCAAGCAACAGCATTGGAGAACTTTTATACCTCCATTTCAATATTGCACGGATAATGCCGCAATGATTGCCATTACCGGTTATTACAAATTCATGGAGAAAAAATTCGTGGACCTCAGCGTGAGTCCTTCAGCGAAAGCGGAGTTTTAAAAAAGGTCCGATCTTTCCAAAAAGATCGGATCTTTTGCCCAACACTTACTTTCAATTCAAGCAATTCATCATTCACCAGGAGAAGTGTGCCATGAAGGTGAGCACCGACGCTTGCCTTTTCGGTGCCTGGTTTGCGAAAAAAAAATTGAGGGCGACTGAAATCCTTGATATAGGAAGTGGCACAGGATTATTAATGCTGATGCTGGCACAGAAACAAGATTCGAGGATTAGCGGCATTGAAATAGATGCTACCTGTTTTGAACAGCTGCAGGAAAATATTAAAAACAGCGAATGGAAAGAAAGATTGAAGGTTTTTACTGGAGATGTCAGATCATTTATAACCGAAATCAAATTTGACTTTATAATTACTAATCCGCCCTTCTTCGAAAATAGTCTAAAAGCCGAAACAAATGAAGCTAACCTTGCGCGGCACAGTAAGGCACTGCGTTTCGAAGAATTGATATTGTCCATCGATCGGCTTCTTGCGGAAAACGGACACTTCGGCGTGTTACTACCGTTTCAACGAACTGCTGAATTTGAAAAGCTGGCAGCGTTGAGAGGTTTTCATCTGTTGGAAAAACTTTCAGTCCGACAGTCGCCCACTCACCAATATTTCCGATCAATCCTACATTACTCGCGAATCAAATCTTCAAATGTATCAGAAGAGGAATTAATCATTGTAAAAGGCGAAGGAGAGTATACGCAAGAATTTATTCAATTGCTCAGGGATTATTACCTGTATCTGTAATGAACTTCCACCTTTTCACCACTTAGGCACATAGTTTCACATAGGTTACACATAGGAGCTATTTAAGATTATAAACTTCTTTTTTGTGACATTTAATTTTCCCTAGACTCTATGTGAAATCTATTGTGTCCCTATGTGCCTATGTGGTGAATCGAAACCTACGTTTTCGCGTAATCTTCTAAGTAGTGGTAAGGCTGAGTAAGTTGTCCTTGCTTTACGATAGTGGCGCGGTCAATGATAGGCGAGCCGATAGTTAAATATGGAAGTACGAATTTGATTAGTTGTTCTCCAAAATAACGAGAGGCATCCCGCGGCAATTCATTGGGAAGATTTCCTACCGCCATCACATCAATGGAACCTGGCAAGCCCGGTGCGGTTTTCTGAAAGCTTTTCTTATCAACTCCGTAAATAGGATTCTCAATGTTTTGATCACCCAGGTTGATAGGTACTGATCCATGTTCATCATCCGTAACATCCGCTATCACCTGTATCCTGAATCTGGCATCCTGTATCAATTCCTTTTCAAACAATCTTGGAATGTTCACGTCCCAATAAACGCCATTCATCAACACATCAGTTGCGAAAGCATAAGGAAGAAACTTAGATTTATATTCTTCGGGTTGTTCGTGAAAATGTTGGCGGGAATATTGACCGCTCGACTTATGTTCATATAAGTCTCCACCCTTTAATTGTACGTATACGGGATAAGAATATTCTTTTGCTAAATATTCATCTGGTTCCACTTCATGAATTTCTAAAAGGTTCATCACTTCTAATATTCCATGTGCCACTCTCCCGCTTCCTGTTACAGCAATCTTGATATTGGGAAGTTTTAAACCGAAATAAGTATGAATGAGTTCGCGAAAACTTCTTTGTTGATACACGCGCGCTAACGTAAATGCAGCCGTACGCCTGCCATATGCCATCATACCATTATGCGCGCCCACCACACCTGCAAAAAATCCAAAGCCTATGATGCGCTGCCCGTCCTCGTGCTCTAAACATTCATAATCTATCAACGTGATTTTTTTTTCGAGGACGGTTTGAAGTAATTTTTGATTGTGCGGTTGTTTCTTTTTCGTGTGCGAGAAAAATAAATATGTTTTTCCTGGAATGAGATCAACGATGGGAACCTCCTTTATGCCAAGCAACACATCACAGTCGCTCATTTCATCCTGCACCATCGCGCCCGCCATTAAATATTCTTTGTCGGAGAAGCAACGGTGACTGGACGATTGCGCTACAATCACGGTATCCTTAAAGTTCTTATGAATCCATTTACACTGAGCGGGAGTCAAAGCCACTCTATTATCTGCCGGAATTTTGCCTTCTTTAATTAAGCCGATTCTTAACATGTCAAGTTTGATTCATGAGTCGGGGATTGTCAAAGATGGAAAAAAGATTCAATATTAGGACAGGTACCTAAATTGAAATGCGTTATTTTGTAAGAGTGATGGATGCCCCAGAGCAATCGCTCATCTTAAAAAATTAAACCATGGAAATCTTATCCCCCTTTTTCGCTATCAGCCTCCCTGGCGGCGCAGAAATTATCATTCTCCTCGTTGCCCTGGCTTACTTATTCTTCTGGATAAAAACAATTGTGGAAATAGCGAGAAGCAGGTTTACCGACAGTACTCAGCAAATCATATGGATCCTGGTAGTCATTTTCTGCGGAATAATCGGCCTGGTTCTATATTACGCGATCGGTCGAAAAAACAGAGTCCAATCATCAGAGATTGGATCCTAATCAAAACATGTCATACCGTTTAAAGCAAAAGCTCCAACCAGAATATAGTTGGAGCTTTTTGAGTAACCAATGACTAGTTAACCGGTTAACCCGTTAACAAGTGACCGGTAACTTGTCACAAAACATTCTCCCCATCATAATCATACTTCTCCTTCCCATTACTCACTACATCATCCAGGGATTGTTTCTTATCCGTGCTTGTTTCACCTTTCTGCCATTGATCTAAATCTTTCTGCATATTCTCGCGCTGCATTTGCGTAAGCTTCTCTACCAATTCCTCTGACACTTCTTTCTTTCTTTGACGAATGAGCTTATGCTTATCGATCAGCATTTCTTTCTGCGTTCTAAGCTGGTGTTCCGATTCGGCCATTTGCAACAATTCTTCCTTCGCCAGCGCAATGTCATATGGACCCACGTTTAATATCAATTTAGAAAGTACCGGCCCGATCTCAATCAGGATAATCAATAGTGAAAGCAGGAAATTGCTCCACCATACACTGCTCTCTTCACTCGCGAGATCTGACAGCGCTTTATTTCTTTCAAGGAATCCAACTTTTCCTGCCAGGTCGCCTTCATATACTTTGCGCTTGGCTTCTGTTGTGCCGCGTACATTGGAGAGAATGCTGTCCTGGTAGGCTATACCCGACCTCAGTTGTATTAATTCCGGCGTAAACTGTCGGACAGCATTCGTGTAGGCTTCTTGCTTCATCAGGGTCAATGATTCAATTCCCCTGCGGAGGGAACCACCGGTTCCATCCGCTTCCTGCACATAGGCGGTTTGCAGTCGGTGTAAAGTATCTTCAATGGCTTCCTTTCTTTCGATTAACCTGCTTCGCTCGGCTTCGGCAGTTTTAATTGCGGAAGTTGTTTCGAGATTGAGGAGACTATCGTTCAACAGCATTTTCTTATGCCTGTTCTCGGCCACCTTTACATCGATTTCCTTTTCAAAAATCTTCAACTCCAATGGACGGGCGATGGTAACACCAATGAGTAACGCGAGCAACAAACGAGGCACGGCCATCTTGATTTGTTGTGCCCGCGAAACACCGTACTTGCGCATAGTGGAAACCAGGAAACGGTCGAAGTTGAAAATGATGAGTCCCCATACAATTCCAAAGACAATAGTCCATAACCAACTACCAAAGACACTATAAACCGCATACCCTCCTGCAATGCCCGCCAACACAAAGGTTGCAAGGATCACTCCGCCGATTCCCGCGTATTTGCTATGTTCGGATGGATACTGTTTTAATAGTTGCTGATGTGCTCCCGCGCACCACCATAAAAAGTTGGACGACCTTTCCTTTTTTTGATGATGATCAAATGAAGAATAGGTTAGCAATCCATTCTGTCCGTTTGCAGACGGTTGGCTGTTCATACCAATAAGTTTGATTAAGAAGAGTTGTTGCCGTGGAGTTGAAGTTGGGACTATGAAAAAACGAAAAATTTCGGAGGATAGTGTGAAGGAAACGATAAAAGATTTGGCGTCGAAGACTAAAGACGCTCCCTAATAGTGGTAGGCTGTTGATAACATCACAACCGCATCCTTTCGAGTACTGAGACGCAAGCCTCACAAACGGGAAATGCCTGGCTCTTGACAGTCCATATCAATAAATTCAAAATTGCGAAGAAATATTTTCACAAAGGCCACAGAGAATAGTTCGGAGTTTCGAATGAAAAACACGCCCCTTGAATTTCTCAGAGGGCCACAGAGCAACCTCCCAAATAAGATACGACCGCAAAAAACTTCGGGACTTGTCTCTGTGGCTCTCTGTGTCTTCTCCATGTACTCTGTGAAAAAAAAGAAATAACCATCACGGGGTCTACAATAATATTTTGAGGCATCATTGAATAAATTCTAGGATCGTCCTGCTCGCCATCCATGTCATCACTAACACAACAATCCAACCTCCGAGTTGCATCCAAAGGGGATGCTTGTATCCATTCATGAGCCGCGGTTTGTTTGCAGCAATCAAAACGATGGCGAGTGCAATGGGTAATATCAATCCGTTGATCAAGCCGGCAGCAATTAACAGATCCTTCGGTTTTCCAACTAAGATGAAGACAACAGTAGTAATTAAAATGAAAATCGAAATGGACGCCCGTTCATATTTGTTGATGAGGGGATGAAGCGTCTTCATAAATGAGATAGAAGTGTATGATGCGCCGACTACAGAGGAAATTGCAGCACTCCATAACACCAATCCAAAAATGCGCAAACCAATTTCGCCCGCAGCATGACCGAATACGCTGGCGGGAGGATTCTGGCTATCCAGTTGAACGCCCTGCATCACCACTCCTAATGCGGCAAGAAATAAAACGTATCGCATGAAGGATGAAATTAATATCCCACTTAGCGCGCTTCTGTTTACGGTTCGGATCTGTTCTTTGCCCTTAATGCCTGCATCAAGCAATCGATGGGCACCAGAGAATGTGAGGTAACCGCCAACAGTTCCTCCAACAATGGTAACAATGGCAAGTGTGCTGATCTTTTCGGGAATTACTGTTCTATGAAATGCTTCCAATATTGGTGGATGAGCACTGAACGCAATGAATAAGGTGAGCATGATCTTCATGATGCCCAATACCTGTGCAAAATTGTCGAGCATCTTTCCCATTTCCTTCACCCAAAAAAGTAGAAGGGCAATTAAACCGCTGATGATGGCCGCTCCCTTAAAAGAAATTCCGGTGAGCACATTTAAGCCTAATGCGGTGCCGGCAATATTGCCAACATTAAATGCGAATCCTCCTAATACCACCATCAAGGAAAGAAAATAACCGAGGCCCGGCAGTAATGCATTGGAAACATCTTGTGCACGCATGCCACTAATAGTAAGCACGCGCCACGTATTCAACTGCGCGCCGATATCAAGGAGCACTGAAACGAGGATCACAAAACCAAAACTGGCAACAAGTTGTTGAGTGAAGACAGTAGTTTGAGTAAGAAAGCCTGGACCAATAGACGAATTCGCCATTAAGAAAGCGGCACCCAACACTGCGCTCCCTACTGCAGGTTTGATGACGTTGACGATTTGTTTTGGCTGATTCAATGGTGATGATTCGTTTTAGATTACGCTTCGAAGACTAAAGACGCAGTCTGAATGTTGAAGACTATTTCTTCCTTCCGAATTTCTGGTATTCGAGTACAAAGACGTCTTCGAAGCAAAACGCTCAAAGCGCCTTGACCTCAATCTTATTTTCCTTCAGGGATTTGCAAATCGCTTTAGCAAAAGAATACGCCTGTGGCAAGTCGCCATGGATGCAAATCGTATCGGCCTTCACCGAGATAGGTTTGCCATTTGACGTCGTTACCTTATTGTCTTTTGCCATCATCAACACTTGCTTTGCCGCCATTTCAGAATCGGTTAGCATGGCGTTTCTCTGGGTGCGCGGAGTGAGCGTGCCATCGTCCTGATACGTGCGATCCGCAAAAACTTCGCTTGCGGTTTTTAATCCCATTTCTTCAGCTATTCGTAACATGGCTGAATTGGACAACGCATAATAGACCAGCGATGGGTCGAAATCATGAACAGCCTTTGCTATTTCTGTTGCCACCATTTCATTTTTAACGGCCAGGTTATATAGTGCTCCATGGGGTTTTACATGATGCACAGCAACTCCTTCCTCATCTGCAATTTCCTTGAAGAGCACCAATTGCTCCATTACCAACGCATAATAATCATGCGTTGGAAGAAGAATCTCCACTCTGCCGAAATTTTCCTTATCAGCAAATCCCGGGTGCGCACCAATCGCCAAACGATTTTTTACTGCCAGCCTGATAGTATTCCTGATCGTAGTTTCATCGCCAGCATGAAATCCGCACGCGATATTAGCCGAGCTAATAAAGGGCATGATTGAGGCATCGTTGGGCATTCCTTCTCCCAGGTCACAATTGATGTCTATGCTAAGCATACTGCATTTTTCATTCGTTCGAAACAACCATGATGCAAAATCTGCAATTCCATTTCTTGTGCAAATAAATACTCTTCGGCGGTTTTTATATCCACGGTTCTTAATTTAAGACAATCACTTGCCGCTAACTGCGCAAGTTTTGGCAAATGTGCACTTATAACATGACCTATCCTCGGATATCCTCCAGTAGTTTGATGATCCGCCATGAGAATGATCAATTGATTATTTGGCAACAACTGGATGGTCCCAAAGCTCACGGCAGTTGAAACCAATTGAAAATCTTCTCTCGGAATAATTTCTGGACCGCGCAAATGATATCCCATTCTATCGGAAGATGGATGAATGATAAAATTATTTTGGAGTAACCGTTGCTGCGAGTCTTCACTCAATAACGTCCACTCATGACCCGGAATAAATGCGATTTCATGCGGAAACTGGTAAACGTTATTGTGATCCACAGTCCATGGTAACTCGGAAATGTTTCTGTCTTTTAGCAAAAGAGGATAATACAAACTTGTTTCGCCAAAATTTATTTCATCGCCTTTCTCTAATTTTCTTCCGTGCCACCCACCTGCTTTCGCTTTTAAATTTGTGCTCGAACTATTCAGCCATTTCTGAACACAAAATCCACCATGCACCGCCAAATAACACCTTGCTCCCGCATACCGATGTGTAAATTGTAAAACAGATTTCCCCTTCACAACTAAAGGTTTCCAAAACGACACTGGCTCCCCATTAATTGTTGCACCAAAATCAGCACCTGTTAAACTGATCAACGCGTTTTGCTCAAACAATATCTGTGGGCCGGGATAATGAATTTCGATTACGGCCTTCTCTATTTCATTTGAAACAAGCAGGTTCGCTGTCTTCATTGCATACTGGTCCATCGGCCCACTAATGTTAATGCCAAGATTGCTGTAACCATACCGGCCAAGGTCCTGTATGGTATCTAACACTCCCGATTTCAAAATGGAGACAGACATGTTTCTTCTTATTGAGCAGCGCTCATTTCGTTAAAATCGTTGATGGTGATTCTTTGAAACTGCACTATTTGCCCGGCTTTCAACTTTACGGGTTGATTGGCAGAAGCATCAAACAGTTTTATCGGGGTGCGACCGATGATCTGCCATCCGCCGGGTGAATTCACCGGATAAATTCCCGTTTGACCATTTGCAATACCTACACTTCCGGCCAAAACGTTTTCGGGTTTCAATTTCCTGGAAACGCGGATGCGCTCATCCACTTCTCCCATGTATGGAAATCCGGGTAGAAAGCCCATCATGTAAATACGATATGTTTTTGATAAATGAATTTGGATAATTTCTTCAACTTCCAAATGTTTTTTCGATGAAATGCAGGATAAGTCCGGTCCAAGGTCGGCATCATAACAAACCGGCAAATAAATCACTTCACCATTTATATGCAGATGATCAGCACTCTTTAAGTATGCTTCCTCCAATTTCTCTTTCACAAATTCGAATGCGGTAGACTGCAATTTATATTTGCGATGTAAGCGGAATGGATCATATAGAACTGACAGTGAGCTATAACCGAGAATAATGTCTCTCAATCCTTCAAAGGGATGTGAATTTACCCATGCCTGCATGGAAAGCGCCTTTTGATTTAACCCATTGCATATGCAATTGCCGAGGTCAATTGTAACCGCATTATCTCCCAGCGCAAAGATCTGGTATGAGGGTGTTTCGGTCATGAGCAATCGGAGCATTAACCCGCTGTGCGGTTGATTTTTGGATCGTAAATATAGTGAGTCGGGATGGGATTCGAACCGAAACCATTAACGTGAGAGGGGAATCCTATTATTATGCGGCTGGTCTAACGGAATCCAGGGTGCTTTCTTCAGCAGAAGCAGCCGAGGCATTGGCCGCAACCTTTTTGCATAGAACAACATGATTAAGGAATGCGTCATACCTCTTCGGCAACAACTCATTTATGAGCATGCACCAGATATTGAGAAAAGAAAAAGTGCAAAACGCAACAAGCTGCTTGAGCGGCTTGGCAAAGTTTAACTTCGATATTACTGCCATATCCAGGTAGGACATCAGCATCTGCATGCGAGTTTGTACGGAGGTTCCGATTTTTTGGTAATGGACTATTTCAAATCCCTTTCGCGCAAGTAATTTTTGTAGCCCATATGAAGTATAACGGCTACAATCATTCGGAGCTTCGTGTTCTGCTATGATGAAAGGGCAGCTGATCAGCATAACGGCCCCGGGCTTCATTACCCTGTGTAATTCCTCAAGCATTTCCTCGAGATTGAACACGTGTTCAAATACTTCGGTAGAGAGCACACTGTCAAATGAGTTTGATTCAAGTGGAATCATCTTACCGTCATAAAAAACATCTATCTGCTCATTTTCATGGCTATGACCCTGTCCTTGATAATCCACGCCCACATATTGATCCGCATTGATGAGGCTTTTATAGGGCTTGCTTCCGCACCCAAAATCGAGCATACGGCCCTTTAATTCACCAAAATGTTTTTTTAAATGCCGGAGCAGGAGACTTCTTGTTAAGTAAAAAGACTGCCCAATTAAGGGATCGAACTCTTTATTTACTTTTTGCCGGTTCACGTTAGAAATCAAGATTGTGACAATAACGGCTCTGAAGAAATATTATTATAAATGACTGCTGCTGGAACTCCCAATACTGTTACCTGAGCAGCACCAATTTTTTACTTTAGCCGTTATACACTAAAATTGCACGGCCCGGAAGGACTAATGTGCGGGTAAATTTTCTATGGCAAAGAACTTATTGATAGTAGAATCTCCGGCCAAGGCAAAAACCATCGAGAAAATTTTGGGGCAGGATTTTGAGGTAAAGAGTTGTTATGGGCACATCAGAGATCTGGAAAAAGACGAGATGGGCATCGACGTTAAGAACAATTTCAAACCAAGATATATTGTTCCTCCGGATAAGGAAAAGGTGGTAAAGGAATTAAAAAGCCTGGCAAAAAAGAGTGAAGAGATATGGCTGGCAACGGATGAGGACCGTGAAGGAGAAGCCATTAGCTGGCACCTCTGTGAGGTGTTGGGTCTCGATCCCGGCAAAACAAAACGAATTGTATTCCACGAAATAACCAAGCCTGCAATTCAGGCCGCCGTAAAAAATCCACGCACCGTGGATATGAACCTCGTAAATGCACAACAGGCGCGGCGAATACTGGATAGAATCGTGGGCTTTGAATTGAGTCCGGTGCTTTGGCGCAAGATGAGCATGAAGAATAACCTCAGTGCGGGAAGGGTACAAAGCGTTGCGGTTCGACTCATAGCCGAAAGGGAAAGAGAAATTAATGCGTTCACCCCAGTGAGCACATTTAGAGTTGACGCTGAGTTCACCGCGAAAGATGTTTCCGGAAAGAATGTGAACTTCGGTGCCGAAGGAAAGCGATATAGTAAAACGGAAGACGCAGAACAGTTTTTAAATTCATGCGTTGGCGCTAAATATTCAGTTACTGACATTCAGGTAAAGCCCGCAAAGAAATCTCCGGCAGCCCCTTTCACAACTTCTACACTGCAACAGGAAGCCAGCCGTAAACTAGGATATTCTGTTAGTCGCACCATGTTACTCGCTCAAAAATTATATGAAAGCGGTAACATCACTTATATGCGTACTGATAGCGTCAACTTGAGTGAAACTGCGATGACCGATATCACCGGACAGATCAAAAACCAATACGGTAACGAGTACGTACAACCGAGAAAATATAAAAATAAAAGTGAATCGGCACAGGAAGCACACGAAGCCATCAGGCCTACATCTATGCAACGATTAGGCGTTGATGAAGCGGATTGTAAAAGATTGTACGACCTCATCTGGAAAAGAACGATGGCTTCACAGATGGCCGATGCGGAATTGGAAAAGACCACCGCAAAGATTCAAATTTCCACCAACCGTGAGGAATTAAGCGCGCAAGGTGAAGTGTTGAAATTTGAAGGATTTTTAAAAGTATATCGTGAAGACAGAGATGAAGAAGAAGTAACTGAAGATGAATTGCAGGAAGGAATGTTGCCACCGCTAACAGTAGGACAGCAATTGCCTTTAATACAAATGAGGGCTACCGAAAGGTTCAGCAGGCCTGCCCCGCGGTTTACAGAAGCTTCATTGGTGAAAAAACTGGAAGAGTTGGGAATCGGAAGACCATCCACCTATGCTCCCACCATTTCCACTATACAAAAAAGAGGATATGTAGAGAAAAGGGATAAAGAGGGAGTAAAGCGCGACTTTCGCGTGTTGCAATTAAAGGATAATAAGATCACTAAAATAACTGATCAGGAAAATACTGGCGCCGAGAAATCAAAATTGTTTCCTACTGACCTTGGCTTAGTGGTCACTGATTTCCTGAAGCAATATTTTGATGATATCATGGACTACAATTTTACGGCGCGCATCGAGGAGGAATTCGATGAAGTGGCGAGCGGCAAAATGAAATGGAATTCCATGCTCGATGACTTTTATACTCCTTTTAAAAAGGATGTAGAAAAGACCATTGAAACTGCTGAACGCATTAAGGGAGAAAGAGAATTGGGAATTGATACGCAATCGGGCAAAAAGGTAGTGGCCAGGATGGGTAGGTACGGACCGATGGTTCAGATAGGAGACGTGAGCGATGAAGAAAAACCTCGGTTCGCTAAGCTCAAGAACACACAAAGCATCGAGACTATTTCGTTAGATGAGGCAATGGATCTTTTCCGGTTGCCCAGGAATTTGGGCACTTTTGAGGATAAAGACGTGGTGGTAAACATTGGTAGGTTTGGCCCATACATTGCACATGATAATAAATTCTATTCCCTGGGGAAGGAAATAGATCCCTATAGTATTACGTTAGAGGAAGGAATACCGATTGTTGAGACCAAGCGAAAGGCAAAGGAAGAGAGAACGATCAAGGTATTCGAAAAAGAAAAAATCCAGGTCCTTCGTGGGCCGTATGGACCGTATATCAAACAAGGTTTGAAGAATTTTAAATTGAGTAAGGAGCAACAGGAACGAGCCGCTGACCTCAGTTTGGAGGAAGTAACAAAAACAATTGAAGAGCTCAAAGCCAACCCACCAAAAAAGACTGCGCGCAAGAAGAAGAAATGAAATTGCGGATTGCGAAATTGCGGATTGCGGATTGTATGTGATCTCTGAAATCCGAAATCCGAAATCCGCAATCCGCAATCCGCAATCACATTGTGGATATGTGGAAAATGATTTTACAATAACATTAAAAGTTCCTCGATATTGAATTTTCTAAAACCCCTATCAATATCCAGGAGACTAATCAGTGCCCATGCAAGAGAATCGAGAAATAAAGGCCTTGCTTCATCTCATTGATGATCCCGACGAAGAAGTATTCAACGTTGTGTCTGGAAAAATAATGGGATATGGCACTGTCATCATTCCTAACCTGGAAAATCTTTGGGAAAACACCACCCAGGAAGATACACAGGATAGAATTGAAATGCTTATTCACAGGCTGCATTTCCAGGACCTGCAGGAAGAATTCACCAATTGGAAGAGGAGCCCTTACCAGGACCTTTTATCAGCATCCATTCTTGTATCGCGTTTTCAATACCCAGACTTAGTTTCTACCAGTATTATGCAGGAGATGGAAAAACTCCGCAGAAATATTTGGCTTGAATTAAATAGCTATCTCACACCGCTCGAACAAGTGAATGTTATTTCGAGCATCCTCTATAATTATTATGGCCTAAAGGGAATGGAAGTGGGCTACCAGCATCCGGAAGAATTTTTGGTGAACAAAGTGCTTGAGTGCAAGCGCGGAAACACCATCTCTAACGGTATACTGTATCTCGTTTTAAGTCAGTTGCTGGACATCCCGGTCAAAGCGATCAATATTCCCAAGCAATTTGTTTTGGCTTACTTCAAATCAGAATACAGTCTTGACCCAAAACAAACACCGCAACAGCAAATTGAATTTTATATCGATCCGCTTAGTGGGCAGGTATTCACGCATAAGGATGTTGAAAATTATTTCAAAAGGATTTCAGTACCGCCAGTGGCTTCATACTTTAAAGCCGTTGATCATAAGCGCATCATTCAAACTTTGCTGGAAGAATTCAGTAAATGTTTTGACACCCCAAAGGATGAATACAAGCAACGCGAATTACTCCTTTTGGCCGAACTCATCAGTACGCCATAAAAAACCGGCAAGTTCGGTCACAGTCCCCAATCCGTTGTGGAAAAATTTCAGCAAAATTTGCGTTCCTTTGAAACTACTAACGTTTATGTGTAGTTGCTGATTCTCTTTTGTAATTTTAAGCAGGGAATTGAGTGGAAAAACTTCGCCTGATGGCAAAAAAAAGGGCCGGCAAAGGGTGTGAGTCCCGATGCTGCCATGTACAATTACATGACGGTCTGCAGTGACCGGCCCATATGTATAAATAGAAAAAATACATGCCACAGTTGGTCGTTTTTTCAACTAATTTGATATAGCGATAATTTGAGGTTGATTCTCAATTATTCTCTTTACTTTTAAATTTTTGCGTTTTGCAAAAATTTGTGTGAAACCATTTATTGTTAGCCGCAGACCAACAAATAATATGGCAAATACCTTCATGATTGAAGTTCGCTTCAATGGCCGTCCGTTACATGCAAATGTTTACGTCCACACCAAGGGACAATTAACCTACCACGTTAATTTTCTTGGCGAAGAACTTCCGGAATTTTTAAAAGACACTATTGTACTCGTTTACAATAACGAGCAGCTTGGCGCTGAGGAAGATGGAATACCATCGGTGTTTATTCGGAAAATTGTGGAAGGGATTGAGAGTCATATGCGGTAACGAGGCAGAATTCCAAATTAATTGACGGCTGCCACCTGAGTTGCCGATTGCCTATTGCCGATTGCCTATTGCCTATTGCCTGCTGCCCGTTGCTACTGGCCCCCGTAACCAATTCCCTGGTAATCGTCAATATTAATCGGGAAATGTCGGGTTGTTCTTTTTGCTGATCTCAATTGCATCTTGAGGTTGGTCGCGCCTGCCTCAAGGCCTCTTCCGTCTTTTGCATCAAAACCATTTATCACCAGTTCATTTGCTTCCTTCATGCCGGCATCGGGATCATCGAGGTACCAATAAATCTTAGCCAGGTTATAATAACTGGCGTAGCGCAGTTTTTTGTCGGCCTTTGAATTCGAATTATATTTTTTCTTGACAGAATTATAATAGTCTATTATCGGTTGTAATTCCGTTCTCACCTTGTCGAGTGGCTCATCAGGAGTCATAGCACTGATGGCTTGCTTGAAATTGATCCATGCTCTGCGATGATTTTCATATTCCGGATGTTTCCTGGAGTCAAGCACCCAGAAATAATCATTGACAGATTTGTCCGAATAGCCGTAATTGTAGCTGAGGGTTGCGTTTAAACTATTGATCGCCTCATTTACTGATTGAGTGACCAATTGCTTAGTCAGCACTACTAAACCAAATCGGATATATGCGAGAGCTTCTGTTGCGGTGGGAAAAGATTCAGAATTGTATACTCGTTTTTGATCACGACTCGAGAATGTGAAACTTCCAACGAATTGACCATGGTAATCAGTAATCCTCGCGGTGGCTCCATAAGTATAGGTAGCCTGCATTACATAGGTACTGCGTTTGCCGGTTTCCTTACCATTCTTATCTTTTAGAATTTCTACGTTTTCTTTTGTGCCTGTTTGTTCAACAATCACATCTTCAAACTTGAATTGTACTTGAAGATGAGCGCCTGCACCCAATCTTTTCCATCCATCCATCATTACGCGTCGTTCCATTTCTGAAGGCAGTACCGCCAGTCGGGTTAATGGACCCGCTTCTGCCATAACCGAAAAAGTGTGATAAGAAGTATCAAGGGGTTGAGAAGGCAGCTCCCTATAGGAGGCAGTAAAATAAAACCTGTCGAGATCTACTTTTTGACCATAGCCTGCAACGCACGCCACAAGGCAGAAAAGTATGATGGCTTTTCGCATAAGAATGGATTTTTACCAATCTTAAACGCAACTGTACTCGAATTATTTCGGGGTTTCTCCTCGATTCCGCCGCTGGGTATCAATTAATCAACCCGGATCAAACCACCCAGGGGCCTATGAAAATCGAGTTTTTGAAATTTGATTAACGGCCATAGATTGTATCCGCCAACGAGCATGAAAGCTACTCCGATAAAAACATGTGGTTTGTAAACAACCTGCCGGAATCCAAATACCCATGGAGAGATAGCTACTAGCAAACCAACAAGTATGTCAAAGAAATAATGCAGCTTAATAGAGATGAACGGAGAAAGACCTCCCTGGTATTTGGTGAAGAAACTGTAGAAACAGATCGTCATTCCCGCAACGATGGGAACAATAGTTTCGGCCTCCGCTTCCCCGAATCCAAAGATGGCAGGTGCTAACATGAGGAAAAGACTAAATGAATAATCTACGATCGCGTGGTACCGCGTGGGCAAGGGGGACATAAGCAGGGCTTTGCATGGAATTGCATAAAACTTATGCCAACGAAAACCGTTGCTGGTGGCTGGTTGCTGGTTATTTACATTAATGCGTAATTCTTGCTGTCAAGTGTAAGGCGCAAAATTTTATTCGAATCTCTAAATGGGATTAAGCGAAGAATTATTGAAGAAACTGACGAAAATTTATGAGCCATCCTCAACCATCCAGTTTAGGTTTCGGGGAAAGGATGTGGCATTGATTACCGATAAAGATGGGCAAGGAGTGCAATTTTTTATCGGCCAGATGAAAGAGAATGGAAATATAAAAGGCGACAGGTATTCGCGAAAGATCGTAAAGGATAGGTCCGGACAGATTGTCCGGGATCATTGGGATCGAAAGGGGAGGTCTACTTAACGAGTGTTCTCGCCGGGGTGAATGGTATCCATTCTTTCAATCTCCTCTCCTATCTGCTGCGCAACTTCATTGAACTTTGGATCGTTGGGTTTCCATTGTCCATCTTCCTTAACAATTTCGAAGTCTCCCATGCAATCCCGTTCACGATTAAAATGATGACATTCTGCGAGAAATCGATTGTCCTCCAGCTTGTAGACGTTAAAATATTTGGAATGGTCTTCTTCGTTATAAACCGAATGAAATAGAAAATCCATTTCTGTTTTTCTTAACATGTTGCAACAATTATGCCCCTGAAGAGTTCGCACCAGAGATGGCAGTTCTTGGAGCACTGTTGACAGATGACAGGTAGTGGTGGTTCAGGCTTCGATTGGGTCACAAGGCCCGCCTGAGGCGTGCCCACGAAAGGCCACGATGCGGAAAAAGAAAAAGAAGGGGCGCCGAATCTTTAAATCGTAGTTGTTGAAATTCGAGAGGGAAAAGCACACTATAGCTCCGCGTTAGCGGAGCGTCATTGAGCGATTCCAATTGATTAACCGCTGCGACCAGAGTTGCCTATTGCCTATTGCCTATTGCCTATTCCGCAGCGTGGTCCTAATCCCACAAATAACCTTTGTGATTAAAATTTACATCATCCACTTTATTTGTGTTTGTGGTCCGTGGTCGGTAGTCTTCTTCATCTCTTCAAAAACCTTCCCTTCAACAGCTTCTCCATTACCTCATCTTTAATCGACCTGCTGATTGGTATTTCATGTTGCCCGATTCGAATACAGTTACCCTCGATACTTTCAATTTTCGCGGCGGAAACAAGATATGATTTATGGACGCGGATAAATTGATCTGCAGGCAGACTTTCCTCAACACTTTTGAACGTGAGATAAGTAATGTACTTTTTGTTAGGTGTATATACCGTCACATAGTTCTGCAATGCTTCAACAAAAAGAATTTCGTGATAAAAGATCTTAACTAATTTGTTGTCTGCTTTAATGAACACGTAATCATCCGCCGGATTTTGAGATGTGGAAGCAGGCTGTCTCCACAAAACTTCTTTTACCTTCATCACCGCTTTCAAAAACCTGTCAAATGAAATTGGCTTTACCAAATAATCCACGACGTTAAGATCAAACCCTTCTACCGCGTATTGCGGATATGCAGTGGTGAATATCACTTGCGGCGGATGCTGTAACGAACGCAGAAATTCAATTCCGGTTAGCTTGGGCATATGAATATCCAGGAACATCAAATCTATTTTTTGATTGCTCACGGATTCTGTAGCCTTCAAAGGATTGTCGAATTCACCCACCAATTCCAAAAAATCAACGTCCTGGATATACTCGCGCAATCCTTTCCGGGCTAGCGGCTCATCGTCAATTATGATGCAAGGTATTTTCATTTTGTTAGTGCAATTTAAACGGTTGTTGGTTACTGGTTGCTGGTTACTGGTTGCTAACCTTCAACTCGGCACCGTCAAATAAAATGGAACAGCGGGTGCGGCCACGTAATTAGAGAAGCGTCACAAATTAAAAAAGTAGCGCCCAGCAACTAGAGAAGCGTCACAAATTAGAAAAGTAGCGCTCAGTAACCAGCAACCAGCAAGTAAACAGTTATCGGAATGAATTCAAAGTTTCAAACTCAACTTCACCATAAACCAGCCTTCGTTTTCCGTAATGTTCAAATCATGTTTCTCCGGATACAAAAGTTCTAATCTTCTTTTTACGTTTCGTAATCCAATACCACCAACGGGATCAGACGTTTTGTTACTGCTGTAGTCAACAGTATTTGCTACCGAGAAAATGAATTGACCGTTTTTCCTGCTGGCTTCAATATTGACCTGGTTTAATTTTCCATTTCCGTAATGCGACAAATGCTTGAATGAATTCTCAACAAATGGAATCAAAAGAAGCGGCTCTATTGCAAATCCAACAACATCATTGGAACATTGAAATTCTACCTTGTATTTTTCATCCTTCCGCAACCGCTGCAAGTCTACGTAATCTTGCAAATAGCGAATCTCCTTTTCAATTTCAATTTTTTCTCCACTGCATTCATACAGTTGATATCGCAGCATATCCGAAAACTTGTGCAGCGATTCTCTTGCCTCCCTGTTTGATTTATCAATAAGAAAATAAACAGTGTTCAAAGAATTAAAAAGAAAATGTGGATTGATCTGCGATTTCAGAAATTTTAATTCTGAATCTGCCTTTTCGCGCGTAATCTCTGCCAGTCGCCGTTGGGCCCTTGCATAATCTACCAGGAGTTTTATTGCCGCTCCGGTACTGACGAGCAAATAGTGCGGAATAATATTATCGTATAGCTTCTTCTTGAAATCGACCCACACAGAAAAATTGGAGATATGCATCATGTCGGCCAATATGTATTGTTTGCCTATGCTGCTCAAAAAAATCATAGAAACATAAGCAGCGGTAAATAGCACATACTTTTTATGATAGAGAAGCTTTGGAATGAAAATAAGATTGGTGATATACACCATCAGCGCAAGGTCAACAACTTTGATGGCAGTAATCTTAATCGCAAGTTCACGCGTAGAGAAATCCTGGTAACGAAGGAAATACCAACCCGCAAAAAACACGATCCAAAAAAGGACGTGGTGCAATTTGTACTTTAGGATGGTCTTGCCCGCATTCATACCTCAAAATAAAAGTAAGAAATCCCAACGGCATACTTCCTTACACCTATAGCGGGCTTTGCTTGACGAATCGCTCGCCTCTTTACCTGGAACGAGAAAGTGGAACGAACAGCCAATTGAGTTAATCTCTCAGCGGCGCAAGCGCTGGAACGCAGATTTATTAGGATGATGATGATCTTTGAGGGTGGATGGATTATCCGAAATCGATCCTAACAAATCTAAATCATCATAAAAATCTGCGCTCCTTTCTTTCGCACTACGCTTTTTGCGAAGAAGCAACGCCCGTTTCTATTGAATGCCGAAATGCAAGTAAAACATCAAGTAATTCTGACGCAAGGTGTAAAGGATTTTCATTTGGCCGCCAACCGTTGTCTTTTTGGGAAGAAAATCAAAACAATGAAAATTCAATTCTTCTTCGTCCTTCTCTGCTTCGCTGTCCATATAAGCGCTTGCTCCCAGTCTGTCAACAAAAGACCAGTGAGCAATGCAAGAGGACATGTTGGTGGAGGTTGTGAAGGTTGTGAAGCCATTTACGAATGCCCGATTGTGTTTGAAAAACTTTCTAACACCGATACATTACCGGACTTCCATGAGGCTGGACAAAAAATTGAAATCAGCGGCATCGTTTATCAACGAGATGGGAAAACTCCCGCAAAGGATGTGGTAGTCTATGTTTATCACACCGATCAAACTGGCAACTACACCCCAGGCAAGAACGCGAAGGGATGGGAAAAACGGCACGGCAGCATCAGGGGTTGGGTAAGAACCGGTGAAGACGGAAGTTACAGGTTCTATACACTGAAGCCGGCGCCATATCCGGGCAGGCGTGATCCGGCGCATATACATGTTACGGTAAAAGAACCAAACCTAAATGAATATTGGATTGATGAATACCTGTTCGATGGTGATCCACTCCTCACGGAAAATGTGAAAGATCGTAATGAAAATCGCGGCGGCGATGGCATTGTGAAACTGACGCAGGACAAAGGAATGTATGTTGCAAAAAGAAATATCATTCTTGGTTTAAATATCCCTGATTATCCAGTCAAATAATAGTGACGTTATATTTCATAGTGCCCACAAGTATAGCCATGAGAAGATTTCTGGTCAGACTACCCATGGAAGTGGCTCGCGGTTCAACGTAACACAGCTCCGCTATGCGGAGCCATTGTGTGCTTATCTCTCCCGAATTTGGGAGAACATTATTTTATGAGGAGGGCTCCTTTCTTGTTTTTCTTTGTGCCCGTTGTGCTCCTTTGTGAGCCCCGCCCTGCGGGGCCTTGTGGTCCCATCGAAGCGTAATCTCGAAATCACCCACTTACCCCCTGTTCTCTTGCGCCAAATAACAAGCTTCCAATTCTTACCAGGTTGCTTCCTTCCTCAATTGCTAACATATAGTCACTACTCATTCCCATGGAAAGTATGCCCAGTTCGCAATTGGCGGTTCGTTGCTGCGAATACTTATCATAGAGCATCTGGAGATACTTGAATTCAAAACGTACTTTCTGCATATCATCCGTAAACGAGGCCATGCCCATCAGGCCACACACTTTGATATGGGTCAATTCTCCTACTTCCTTTGCGCGTTGCAAATCGCCAAACAATTCTTCCAATTCTTTTTCATCTAGCCCGAATTTCGATTCCTCCTGCGCGATATGTACTTGCAGCAGGCAATGGATAACGCGATGATATTTTTCAGCTTGCCGGTTGATTTCTCTGAGGAGTTTGAAACTATCCACCCCATGAATCATATGAACAAATGGAGCGATGTACTTGACCTTATTGGATTGCAGGTGGCCAATGAAATGCCAGCGGATATCATGCGGAAGAAGTAATCTTTTTTCAACCAACTCCTGAACATAATTTTCTCCGAAGTCCCGTTGCCCGAGTTGATACAATTCAAAAATATCCGCCACGGGTTTCGTCTTTGAAACCGCAACCAATTGCACATGCTTGAGTGAAAGCGCGGTTGAGATTTTTTGATAAGCGTCCCGGTCAATCGACATAAGGAGCGCAATTTACAACATCGTGTAGTTATGATTTTCCTGCTGGATTTCTGAACATCTCTTGATGGGCTAAAGCCCGCTGCGCTCTTCCGCGTTCAGCGTCCATCGTGGGTGGGACTAAAGTCCCAAAAAAAATTGGGGGAGTTGCAACCCGAGCCTAAAGGCTGGGGTAAAACCGATAAAATAACTTGTGGGCTTTAGCCCATTCGCGAATTCGCGAATGGTAATGCAAGGACGATGTATCAATGGCTTTAGCCCTTCAGAGACTTTACGATGCGCGTAGAGAAAACGATAACTGTATCTTGCATCCACCTTCGCTAAAGCTACGGTGGACAAAGTCCGGCATCTTGCATCCAGTATTGCTATTTCAATATCGTTCTACCAATTACAATCCGCTGCACTTCCGATGTGCCTTCGTAAATCTGCGTGATTTTTGCATCGCGCATTAATCGTTCAACGTGATACTCCTTCACGTATCCATAACCGCCGTGGATTTGTACAGCTTCAACAGATGCCCACATCGCAGTTTCGGATGCGTATACTTTGGCCATCGAGCTACTCAGCGCATAATCCATGTCCTGATCTTTTTCCCATGCTGCTCTTAAGCATAATAATCTTGCTGCTTCCACTCTTGTAGCCATGTCGGCCAACTTAAATTGGATTGCCTGGTGACCGGCGATTTCTTTACCAAACGCTTTGCGCTCCTTGGAATACTTTAATGATAATTCATATGCGCCACTCGCAATCCCGAGCGCCTGTGATGCAATACCTATTCTTCCACCCGCAAGTGTTTTCATTGCAAAGGTGAATCCGAACCCGTCCTCACCAATTCTATTTTCCTTTGGCACTTTCACATCCTGGAACATGATGCTATGCGTATCGCTGCCGCGAATACCTAATTTATTTTCCTTTGCACCCACTGAAACACCTGGCCATTTTTTTTCAACAATGAAAGTATTGATACCCTTACTCCCCTTTGCGGAATCAGTTTGTGCCATCACCAAATACACTGAAGCGGAATTTCCGTTAGTGATCCAATTCTTCGTTCCATTAAGAAGATAATAATCGCCCTTGTCCTCTGCGGTGGTTCTTTGAGAAGTTGCGTCACTTCCTGCTTCGGGCTCACTTAAGAGAAACGCGCCAATAAATAATTCGCCGTCCTTTTTCCCCTGCGCTAATGGTGTCAGATATTTTTCCTTTTGTGCTTCTGTCCCATATGCCTCAAGACCCCAACATACGAGACTATTGTTTACACTCATACATACGCTCACGCTGGCGTCAATCTTGGAGATTTCCTCCATAGCCAGCACGTAACTAATAGTATCCATTCCAGATCCACCATATTTGGTATTCACCATCATACCCATAAATCCCAGGTCGGCCAATTTCATCACCTGTTCCTTGGGGAATTTTTGATGTTCATCCCTTTCTATAACTCCTGGCAGGCATTCAGTTACCGCGAAATCATGCGCGGCCTTCTGGATCATTTTGTGTTCTTCATTCAATTGGAATTGCATTCGGTTTCCTTTTTGGTGCCGCAAATATAGCTAACAGATGTTAGTTTTTATTTCCTGCTCGCAGGAAATCCTATACTTTTGAGGTCTTAAGGCCCAATGTTCGGACGTCTAACCTTGCAATCCATGAAAAAAAGATTTTATTTCTTTCCAATGATCCTTTCTTTCGCTCAACAAATTCTTCCCAGGAATTTTTACATCCCCGATTGATACTTCTTATTCACACTCAATCGTTTTACATCTGCTGACTTACAAAAATTGATTGAATGAAGAACATCAAATTAATAGAAGTACCATCGGAGATAGGAGCAGGAACACGTGGAGCCAGCATGGGTATTGACGCCATTAAGATAGCCGCCCTGGACTATATGAGTAATTTTTTCATTCATTTTCCGTCCGAAAAAGTTCCCCATGAGAATAAATTATTATACGAAGCAATTGAGTCGCCTTATGCCAAGCGGATTAAAGGTATTGTTTCCATGTATGAACGTGTTAGCAAAGCAGTGAGCGATAGCTTAAAGAATAATTTCTTTCCTGTGGTGTTGAGTGGCGACCATAGTATTGCTGGCGCAACCATGGCCGGTATAAAAATGGCGCGACCCAAAAGCAAACTCGGTGTGATCTGGATTGATGCACACGCTGATCTTCATACGCCATTTACTACCCCTTCAGGAAATGTGCACGGGATGCCGTTAGCAGCAGCATTGGGCGAGGACAATGCCGAAGACGCGGTTCATCAACTTGATGAGGAAACTATAAAGTATTGGAACCAGTTGAAGAACATGGGAAAGATTTCGCCTAAGGTATTGCCGGAGGACGTGGTTTTTATTTCGCTGCGCGATTATGAAAAAGAGGAAAAGCACCTGATTGATAAATATGGAATGAAGGTGATCTCAACAAATGAGGTAAGAAGAAAAGGTCCGGAGAATATCGTGCGCGCGGTGATTCGATATCTCGCCGATTGTACCGATATCTATATCAGTTTTGATGTTGACAGCCTCGATTCGTCCATCTCGAAAGGAACAGGTACACCTGTTAGCAATGGATTAAGAGAACGTGAAGTGGAGGATCTCATCAGCAAGTTCATGCAAAACAGAAAGGTTTGTTGTTTTGAAATTGCCGAAGTCAACCCAACCCTCGATAAAGAAAATCTCATGTCAGAAATTGCATTCAACATTTTGCAGCGAAGTGTGAATGTGCTCATGATGAACTGAGGAACACGAATTACACGAATTAAAGCGAATTTCACGAATTGAAAATACCCGGTCGGCGGTCGCAGACCCCGGCCGTGGTCGAAAGAAGGAGAACCCCGACAGCGGTCGCCCTTCGACTCCGCTCAGGATTCCCTGTCCGTGGTCGCGCCTCACGAATGCAGAATTAAGAAGTCAGAAGCCAGAATTCAGGAGTCAGAAGAAAAATGACAGAATTATATAGAATATAAGAATTGTGCAACAATATATTTCAATGACATTTAAAAAATTCATTTCGCTTTTGGTGATTGTTCTTTGTTGTGCATCAGTTTATGCTCAGGGCAAATCATATGTTGATTCTATTCGTCAATACAGAAAATCGTATGTGGACAGTCACGAAGTCGTAAAGGGCAATGACAAGCAATACATGCATTTCTTCGCGATTGATCCAAAGTTTCGTGTGATGAGCAAATTCACACCTTCAAAAAACGCGAAATGGTTTGCGATGAAAACATCGGGAACGGAAACGCAAACCTATCGTAAATATGGCGTGCTGACGTTTAAAATTCATGACACCACGCTCACGTTGAATGTTTATCAGTCTCAATCATTGATGATATCATCGGAATATTCAGACTATTTATTCGTTCCGTTTACTGATAATACGTCCGGCAACGAAAGTTATGGCGGAGGAAGATATCTTGATTACAGGATGGGTGAGATTCACAACAACAAATTATTGTTGGATTTTAATAAAGCATACAATCCCTATTGCGCGTATACCGCCGGATATAATTGCCCCATTCCGCCTGCGGAGAATGATTTGAAGATTGCTATCAGGGCCGGGGAAAAAGCGTTTGAGAAAAAACATTAGAATTTTCGAAAAGCCTTCAGTTCGACATGTTGCCCCTACGGGGCACGAAGCGCACGGTTCCGTTTCTTCGATTCTGGTTGCATCCAGTGAAGAGATAGGACAATAATTTCATAACAAAAATATTTCATGTCAGCTATTTGCATTATCGAGCAACATATCGATAATACACGAGAATTCTTGTTTGCTACGTTAGAAGCAACATGTAGGAAACGAATGTTCATGAATGCTTCTTGCCCCGTAGGGGCAACCTGTCGGTAACACCTAGGCGAATACCTCTTTTAATATTTCACGGAATGAATGCGGTTGATAAGACAATTCATTCTTCGCCTTGTCGATCTTAAATCCAGTTGTCGGCGGACGAAGCGCAGCTTGTGTAAAATTGCTCGCGTCGGATCTTTCAATCAATTTGCTATTGAGCTTGAGATACTCTGCGGTTTGCGTTGCAATTTGATATGGAGTAAGTGTGTCCTTTCCTGCGATATGAAATATTCCCTTTGATTTCTTTTCTAATACCAGCATGATCCCATCGGCCAGATCTTCAACGTATGTTGGTGTTCTTACCTGGTCATCTACTACTTTAATCGTTTCTCCTTTCTCCAATTTCTCTTTGACCCAGGTGAGAATGTTTTGTCGCTGGCCATCTTGCGTATTTCCAACTACCAACACCGTTCTCACAATTGCCCAATCCAAGCCTGATTCCATCACCGCTTTTTCCGCGGCGAGCTTGCTGCTGCCGTAATAGTTAACGGGATTTGGTTCGTCTTCTTCTTTATAGGGACCGTGAAGTCCATCAAATACGAAATCGGTGGAAATAAAAATTATTCTGCTGTTCGCTTCTTTAGCCGAATCAATGAGGAATCTTGTAGCAGTAACGTTGGTATTCCAGCAATCGATCTTATTCAATTCACATTCGTCCACCTGTGTCATCGCAGCAGCATGAAGTAACACATCAGGCCGTACTTCATTCATCAGCTTATTCACTGCAGCACCGTCTGTGATATCAAGTGAAAGAAATTTAAAGTTGCTGCCGCTTAGCGAGTTGATTTTTGATTCGCCCTTTGCAGTCGCAATCACGTCATATCCCTTCTCTACTAACTTTTTTAGGAGATGACGACCAAGTAATCCATTTGCTCCAGTGACTAGAACTTTCATGTAATGAAGTTACTTAAAGATCCGACCTCTTTAAGGAATCCTCCCTAGTTAAAGAATCCGCGAGAGGTCGGATCTTTAGCTTAAAAAGGTTTTTTCTTCTCCGCATCTCCTTTATACAAATTGCTGAACTGAGGTTTCAATCCCATGTTGTAGAAAATAAATGAATAGATGTCAGACAACACTTCAATATTCTTAGTCACATTGCTCGCTCCATGCCCGGAATTGGTTTCGATCCTGATCAACACTGGATTGTTGCCTTTATACATTTCCTGAAGTGTAGCTGCATATTTGAAAGAATGCGCAGGCACAACACGATCATCATGGTCAGCAGTTGTAATAAGTGTGGCAGGATAATTAACTCCTGGCTTGATATTGTGCAGCGGCGAATAAGCATACAGGTTTTTGAAGTCGTCCGCATTTTCACTTGAACCATATTCCGCGATCCAGTTCCAACCAATGGTAAACTTATGAAAGCGCAACATATCCATAACACCTACCTGGGGAATCGCCACTTTAAAAAGATCGGGTCGCTGATTCATCACAGCGCCAACCAACAAGCCCCCATTGGACCCGCCACGGATTGCCAGATAATCTTTTGAAGTGTATTTATTTTTCACGAGGTATTCACCTGCCGCAATAAAATCATCAAACACATTTTGTTTGTTCATGCGCATCCCTGCTTCATGCCATTTCTCTCCATATTCAGCTCCACCACGCAGATTAGCCAGGGCATATACGCCACCTTGTTCTAACCATGGCAGCAGCGTTGCATTGAAGCCAGGAAGCGAACTAATATTGAATCCCCCGTATCCATACAGTATGGTAGGATTGGATCCATTCAATTTAATACCCTTCTTGTGCACGATGAACATCGGCACTTTTGTTCCATCCTTTGAAGGATAAAAAACTTGCTTCGTTTCATAATCGGAAGGATTGAATGCAGCAATGTTAGGCTGCCTAAACACAGTTGTCTTGCCACTGTTTATTTCATATCGAAAAATAGTTGGCGGGTAATTAAATGAATTGAAGGTGAAGAAAATAAATTTATCATCTCTCCAACCACCAAATCCGCCTGCGGTGCCAAGGCCAGGCAATTTCACTTCTCGCTCCAGTTTTCCATTTTCATCATACACTTGAATCCTTGAACTCACATCTTTCAAATAATTTACAAACACTCTCCCTCCCGCTGTGCCCACACCCTGCATGGGTTCAGATTTTTCAGGAACAAATTCCTTCCAATTTGATTCAGATGGATCTTTTGGATCGATCAAGACCAGCCTGTAATTTTTTGCGCCTTTATTAGTGCGAATGAGAAACTTGTCGCCAATATTATCAACAAAGTTGTAACTGTACTCACTCACATCTTTAATCAAAGGCTTTAACTGTCCTCCCGGTTTGTCAATATACCAAAGCGCGTTGCCCTGAAATCCTTTTCCCCTATCGCTTATGATCAACAGCGCATATTTTTCATCTTCACTCGTAAGTGGAATATGAAATCTTTGCGGATTGCTTTTGTCTTCATAAATTAATTGATCCTGTTCCTGCGAAGTACCAACCTTGTGGTAATACACCTGATGATTTTCATTCTTCGTGGAAAGCTCTTTTCCTTTTTCCGGTGTAGGATACTTGCTATAATAAAATCCATCACCTTGCCACGCGATATTCGACACCTTAACCCATTTCAATTCGTCGGACAAATCCTTGCCCGTTTTCATATCGCGAACGTAATAGGTTTGCCAGTCGGATCCCCCTTTCGATAATCCATATCCCGCATAATTCCCATTTTTTGAAACTGCGAAAGTGGAAAGAGAAGTTGTTCCGTCAGTAGATAATTTATTGGGATCTATCACCACTTCAGCTTTGCCGTCCAAACCTTTTTGCATGTAAAGGACAGATTGATTTTGCAAGCCATCGTTCTTATAGAAAAAATAATTCTCGCCGTTTCTAAATGGAGCGGAATATTTCGGATAATTATATACTTCTTCAATCCGCTTCTGCCATTCCTTCCTGAATGGTATTTGAGATAAATATCCAAACGTCACTTTATTTTCCTCCGCTACCCACGCTTTGGTTTCCGCACTGGTATCATTTTCCAGCCACCGGTAAGGATCGGTAACGCGAGTACCATTATAGTCGTCAACCTGGTCAGTTTTTTTAGTTGAAGGGTATTGTAACTGCGCTGATAAATTAAATGGAAGTAAAAAAAGCAGCATCAATCGGAAGAGCTTCATCATATGTAGTTTTTATTGGAATCAATTTTACAGAAAAATCTCATCCATGCAAGATTTTCTTGATGAACGTTAGGTTCAACAGGCAATTGGCAACTGGCAAATGCTATTTCAAGTTGACGCAGATTAATTAAATTGGAATCGCAAATTTTGATTCTTAATTCTCGATGTCGTTGCGCACTAACCTTTATCGGGCATTCGTCAGCTCCTGATTACTAATGCTCTCTCAATTGTCTGCCACATTTGCCTATTGCCTGTTGCCTATTGCCTATTGCCTCGGGTTACTTATCTTTGACCGCCCGAAAACGATACATTTTCAAATCATCCTTGCTTGTCATTGACTTTTAATTAAACATATTGGGTTTAACCTGATTAAATGGCAAAAAAAGTAACTAAGATCGGCGTATTAAGCTCTGGAGGAGATGCCCCTGGTATGAATGCCGCCATCAGAGCTGTAGTGCGAACCGGAATTTTCTACGGACTGGAAGTATTTGGAATCATGCGAGGATACCAGGGACTGATCGAGAACGATATAGTGCCCATGCACTCCCGTTCAGTGGCCAACATTATCCAAAGAGGTGGAACTATACTGAAGACTGCCCGTTGTAAAGATTTTTTTGAACCGGCGGGTAGAAAGAAGGCTTACGAACATATGAAAGCCCTTGGCCTGAATGGATTAGTGGTGATTGGGGGCGACGGCTCATTCCGTGGTGCCAATGTGTTTGCATCAGAGTTTGACATTCCTTGTATAGGTCTACCTGGTACTATTGATAAAGATATTGCCGGCACTGATTTCACGATTGGCTTTGATACAGCAGTAAACACAGCAGTGGGAGCCATTGATAAAATCCGTGACACTGCAGATGCGCATGACCGACTGTTCATTATTGAAGTAATGGGGCGCGACGCTGGTTACATTGCATTGCACAGCGGTATTGCCACCGGCGCCGAAAATATTCTGATCCCCGAACGCAAAACCGATATCGAAGAATTAGTCAGTTCTTTGATGGAAAAAGAAAGAAGAAAAAAATTGGTGAACATGGTGGTAGTTGCAGAAGGAGATGAATTTGGAGCGAATGAGATCGCGCGCATCATCGCCGAGAGAATGCCGAATGCTGAAACGCGTGTTTGCATACTCGGACACATCCAACGCGGCGGATCACCTACGTGTCTGGACCGCTTAATCGCCAGCAGAATGGGCTACGCAGCCGTCGAATGTTTGCTGGAAGGAAGATTTAATGTAATGGTGGGCATCCGAAATAATACTATGAACTATATCCCCCTTGAAAAAGCCGTCAAGTCAAAACAAAGAGTAAGTGACGAATGGCTGAAGATTGTAAAAATTCTCGCATCCTAATCCCCTTCCAAAATGGAAACACAAAACACTAAAACCAAGATGTCAAAGAACCTCTCGAAATATTTGCACCAGCAAATGGATAAGCAGGCTGGATTAGAGCACACTTTTCACCGAACGAAAATTGTTGCTACAGTTGGTCCTGCAAGTGATACTTACGAAAAATTACTTGAACTGGTAAAAGCAGGCGTGAACGTTTTCCGCCTGAATTTCTCTCATGGCGCACACGAGGACAAGACCAGGATTATTGAGCATATCCGCAATATAAACAAGACGGAGCCTTACAACATTGCGATTCTCGGCGACCTACAAGGACCAAAACTGAGAGTTGGCGAAATTGAAGGTGGAAGCATGTTGGTTGCGCCTGGCGACGTTCTCACTTTTACAAATGAGAAACTTATTGGCAATAAAGAAAGAATTTATGTTTCATATCCTAACCTTCACGCCGATGTAAAAATTGGCAACATCATCATGATTGATGACGGTAAGTTGGAAGTTAGGGTTATGGAAATCACGAGAGAAAAGGACGTAAAAGTGGAAGTGGTAATGGGTGGTATTCTTTCTTCCAAGAAAGGAGTTAATCTTCCTGATACAAAAATTTCACTGCCCGCACTCACTGATAAGGATCTTAAAGACCTTGAGTTCATTATCGACCAGGAATTAGATTGGGTGGCCTTGTCGTTTGTAAGAAGCGTGAAAGATATCATCATCCTTCGCAACAAACTCCACGAGAGAAAGAGCAAGACCAAGATCATTGCAAAAATTGAAAAGCCGGAAGCGCTCACTAATATTCGTGATATCATTGTTGAGTCGGATGGTATTATGATCGCGCGTGGCGACCTCGGTGTTGAATTACCTGTTGAGCAAGTGCCGTTGATACAAAAACAATTGATCAAAAAATCCATTCATAGAGCAAAACCAGTAATTGTTGCCACGCAAATGATGGAGAGCATGATCGATCGCACCAAGCCTAATCGTTCTGAGATCACTGACGTTGCCAATGCGGTACTGGAAGGCGCGGATGCAGTGATGTTGAGTGGCGAAACCGCAACTGGTCAGCATCCTGCGCTGGTTGTTGAAACCATGAGAAAAATCATCATTGAAGTTGAGCGCACTGACTATCCCTATAACCTGGAAGATGAACTGGTACCTCAATCTCACTCCCCTTCTTTCCTGAGCGACGCTATTTGTTACAATGCGTGCAAACTCGCAAGGGATGTAAGTGCCGACGCGTTGCTCGGGATGACACAATCCGGTTACACGGCGTTTGTTTTGAGTAGTTATCGGCCTAAATCTCCTTTATATATTTTCTCAAAAGAACGATCACTTATCAATCAATTAAGCTTGAGCTGGGGAGTGCGCGCATTCTTTTATGCAGAAGAAGAAAGTCTCGACCATATATTGCAGGATCAGATTGAAATTTTGAAAGAAAGAGGTTTCATCAGTTCTGGAAATATTACAGTGAGCACCGGAAGCACGCCAGTGCATCTGCACTTACCGACGAATATTTTGAAGATTACAAAGGTTGATTGAAAGACGAGAGACGCTTCATGCTATTTGAATGTCTCTTGTAATCTCCAACTCCCGAAGCTTCGAGTACAAAGACAGAAGCCCTAAAGATGCGTAGATACAAATATTTGTTACCTCAAAAGAAATTTTAGAAATTGATTAGCGGCCTATAAAATTTTAGGGGTTCAAATTCAGTTTCGCTCTCAAAATTGAGGCTTGCATCTTTGTACTCGAAGAGCGAGTTGTTCGAATGAAAAATTAAACCTCGAAAATTAGGATGTGTCTTTCGTCTTTGACACGTGCCGAGAATGTGCCTATGTTTCTATGCTCCTATATGTTTATTGAAACTTATGCCTTTAACGGCATCACATAATGCCTTCACGTCTTCTTCAACAACAGAAAAATGTTCATAGCTCTCCTCCCCAAATGCAGGATGCCTGAATTGCATTTTGCTGGTTACTTTTTTTCTGAGAGATGAATGAAGTTCTGTGACGCCGGTATCCTGTGCCAGCATTGCAATGTTTTCTTTTCTCACACCGGAACCAGGCATAATGATGATGCGTTCATCGGCTGCGGCCACCAGTTGCTTGATTAAATCCTTTCCCTCGGGCGCCGTTGGTTTTTGTCCGGAAGTAAGAATACGGTTACAACCAATCTGGATCAATTGCTCGAGCGCTTCAAACGGATCCTTGCATCTGTCGAACGCGCGATGAAACGTTACTTCCATTGGATACGCAAGATTTACAAGTCGACTCGTTCTTTCAATATCCACCGATCCATCTGTCTTCAATAATCCAATTACCACACCATCGCAATTCAATTCTTTGCACAGTTCGATATCATTGTACATGATCTCAAATTCTTCGTCACTATATAAAAAGTCACCACCTCTTGGTCGGATAATGGGAAAGAGTTGAAGATCCAATTTTTCTCTGCAGTGTTTGATCACTGCCTTACTTTGTGTTGTACCACCTTCTGCAAGATTGTCGCACAGCTCAATGCGGTCCGCGCCACCGTTAGCGGCGGCTAGTGAAGATGTAAAATCAGAAGTTGCGATTTCTATAATGAAATTGTTCATAAAGGTCCGATCTCTTTCCTTATTAATGAAACTTGCTTATTTGATAGAGATCGGACCTTTAGGTCCGCTTCTCTATAAAACGTTCAAGATTTTTGTGCGCATTTACGCGGACTTTGCGTTTCAGGTAAGTGCTCCAACCCAAAAGCCAGCCACTAATTCCGAGCGCTTGCCTACTCCAAATCCAGAATTTAAAGAAATCAGTGTGCTCGGTAATTTTTCCATTCTGAATTCGCATATAGGCTTTAATATGGTTCACTACTTTTCTTCCTGTCTTCGAAAAAGTGTATGTCGCTGTCCAATTACAGGTGGCATATTCTTCATCGAGCAATTGAATATTAGAATAAGTCAGTGAAAAATCTTTCGCACTCTTGCATAACATTTCCCACATGGCCTTTACTTCATCTCCTTCAATTATACCAAATACCGGATCATTGAATATCGGATGCTCACTATAACAATCCTGCATGGTTCGATAATCCAGCTTCTGGAACGCCGAGTAGAATTTATTAATCAGTTGATCGTTCACGAAACAGTTTGATGTTTGAGGTTTGAAGTTTTAGGTTACTAGTTACTAGTTACTAGTTACTAGTTGCTGGTTGCTTGTTACTGCCTATTTAGTTCATATTCGCCTCTCAACTCTCGATTGCCGATTGTCAATTCTCGATTCACGATTCTCCATTCAGGATTCTCGGTTCACGATTCTCGATTCACCATTCACCAACATCTACATCAAAAATTTCGCGCTTTTCAATTCTTCAACGTCTTTCGATTTCACTGCATACGTAAATCCTTTCTGCAATGCAAATGCCCCTACTTGTCCTTTCTTGTTGAGCGCGATGAATCCTACCTGTATATCTTTCGCCTTGCTTCCCTTGATTTTTGAAATGCGTTCAACTCCTTTTTTACACGCTTGTTCGGGTGATAATCCTTGTCGCATAAACTCCACCACCATATGCGATCCACAAACCCTGATGACGTCTTCGCCCTGGCCCGTTGCTGCAACGGCACCAACTTCGTTATCTACATAAAGTCCTGCGCCAATTATGGGAGAATCCCCTACTCTGCCACGCATCTTGAATCCCATTCCACTGGTAGTGCAGCTTCCACTGAGATTTCCGTTCGTATCCATGGCAACCATTCCAATGGTATCATGATTCCACTGGCCATCTTCCAAAACATTGGGAATATAAGGACCATTGTGTTGTTGGTTTTCGATATTGACGATGGGTTTGTATTCTGATTTCTTCAACCAATTTTCATACGCTTTTTTCGCATCGTCAGAAAGTTTCTGCTCTTCCAATGGGAAACCTTCTGCGATTGCAAATTGTTGCGCGCCTGCACCAACCAGCAGCACGTGTGGCGTTTTTTCCATGACACGCCGGGCAACTGAAATAGGATGTTTGATTCGTTCCAGGAAAGCAACGCCGCCGCAATTATAATGTTCGTCCATAATACAGGCGTCGAGTGTTACAAATCCATCTCTATCGGGATTGGCACCCAAACCAACGCAACAGTTTTGCGAGGCCTCTGTGATCTTTACGCCGGCTTCAACAGCATCGAGCGCACGACCGCCACCAGATAAAACCTCCCATGCACCGCTGTTTGCTTTTATTCCTTCATTCCAGGTAGAAATCACAATGGGATTACCTTTTAACGGTGAATGTTTTTCATCGACCTTTGCAAAAAATCGGTTAGGCATTATGGTTCCAAGAGAACCAAACAACGAAGCATTCAGGAATTTTCTTCGACCGATCATAGATTTTTCACCTCCGGGGTTTGAAGATCACCCAGAGCAGATTTGCATATTTACGATTTTGATCAATATTCGCAAACCCCGGAGGTGAAAAATAGGGCCCATAATTTGACAATAACATTTAAAAGTTAATTAAGCATGAAGATTGAGATCATTGCAGGAAGTCCACGCAAGACCAGTGTTACGCTGCGCGTAGCACTTTACTTACAACGATATTTAAAGGAACATACATCGCACGAAATTGGCCTCATTGATACCAGGGAATGGAATCTTCCACCGTTGGAATCCGTTTTCAGTTCGGTGGAAAATACGCCCGATAAGTGGAAGGCCCTCAGCGAACGAATGTTTGCAGCAGAAGCATTTATTCTTCTCTCTCCAGAATACAATGGAAGCTACTCGCCAGCATTAAAAAATCTTTTGGATCACTATCCCAAGCAACATCACAAACCATTTGGCATTGCAACCGCTTCGCCCGGTGCGTTGGGTGGCATCAGGGCGGCTCAGCAAATGCAGTTGCTCGTGATTGCTTTGTTTGGAATTGGTTCGCCTTATATGTTAATCGTTCCGCAAGTGGATAAGAAATTTGATCCGAAAGGGAATCTGGTTGATCAAACCTTTTTGAATTCGGTACACAATTTCGTAAGTGAGTTTCTCTGGATGTCCGAGCGGTTAACGGCCACACACGAGGAAACTGTCGCTTCCTGATCGCGGCTTGCGCCGCGATGGACACGGATTTGCACGAATTACGCGAATTAACACGAATTAGGACTGGGAGTTGACCTCCGTTCTCATTCTTTCTTCTACAAAATTCTTAATTCGTGAGAATCCGTGTAATTCGTGTCAATTCGTGTTTCATCCGCCTTAGGCGGATGTGGGGAATTGCGCACAATTAAATATATTCGACCCCATTTCAAATCATTTCACATGAGAAAACTGCTGTTTCTCCCGGTCTTCCTTTTGTTTTCGCTCATCACGTTTTCCCAATTTTCACAGGATTCATCCTGGATAAGGGATAATTATTATAAAATTGAGCGAAGCATCCCCATGCGGGATGGTATTAAATTATTTACGGCGATCTATATTCCGAAGGACACGACGGAAGATCATCCTATCCTCATGACGCGGACGCCCTATAGTTGTGCGCCATATGGCGAAAATAATTTCAGGGCGTATTGGTATAGCCACTGGCGTTACTATATGCGCGAAGGATACATCATTGTGATCCAGGATGTGCGCGGCCGTTGGATGAGCGAAGGCGATTTTGTAGATGTGCGTCCATTCAATCCCAATAAAACCGGAAAAGAAACTGATGAGGCGAGTGACACATATGACGCCATCGACTGGCTGGTCAAAAATGTACCTCATAATAATAACAAGGTGGGTGTAATGGGAATTTCTTATCCGGGATTTTATAGCACCATGGCCTCATTGAGCGGACATCCATCACTGAAAGCAGTGAGCCCGCAGGCTCCAGTAACCGACTGGTTCATTGGCGACGATTTTCATCATAATGGTGCATTCTTTCAAATGGATGGATTCGCGTTTTATACTGGTTTTGGAAAACCCAGACCGAAACCAACCACAATCGGTCCTTCAGGCTTCACTTATCCAAACAGGGACAACTATGATTTCTATTTGCGCGCAGGTACTTTGAAAAAATTAGCAGAGTATATGGGAGACAGCATCCAATTCTGGAAAGATTTGTATGCACATCCAAATTACGATGCGTGGTGGCAGAGTCGCAACGCACGCAACTTTGTAAATAATATTCCCAGTGGAACGGCAACGATGGTGGTTGGAGGATTGTTTGATGCGGAGGATTGTTTCGGCGCATGGAATACCTATAAATCAATTGAACAAAAAGCAAAGAATAACAATAAACTCGTGATGGGCCCCTGGTATCATGGTCAATGGGCATCAAGAGACGGATCTCAAATGGGTAACATAAAATTTGATTCCAATACTTCAGAATGGTACCAGAACAATATTGAAATCCCTTTCTTCAATTATTATTTGAAAGGAAAGGGTGATATTTCAAAACAAGCAGAAGCTTCTATTTTTTTCACGGGAGAAAATAAATGGCATAAATACAATCAATGGCCGCCGGCAGAAAAATCTGACAAAGCCATCTATCTTCAACCTAATGGCAAGTTGGGATGGAACGCTCCTACTGCAAAGAACACTTTCAGCGAATACATTAGTGATCCGGCACATCCTGTTCCTTATACAGAAGACGTACACTTCAACCGCACCGTGGCGTATATGGACGATGATCAGCGCTTCGCGGGAAGAAGACCTGATGTGTTGGAATTTCAAACCGACATTCTAACTGAAGACCTCACCATTGGCGGCCCAGTCACGGCTGATCTCAAAGTAAGTATTTCCTCAACGGATGCGGATTTTGTGGTGAAGGTGATTGATGTGTTCCCAGATGATTTTAAATATCCCAATAGTGCCAATGAACAGGGAAGATCCGGCGGCGGTTCTTATGTAATGGAAGGATATCAGATGTTGGTGCGAGGTGAAATTATGAGAGGTAAGTACAGAAACAGTTTTGAAAATCCCGAAGCGTTTTCGCCAAATAAAATCACCGCAGTAAAATTTACCTTGCCTGATGTGGCGCATACTTTCAAAAAAGGTCATCGCGTCATGATACAAATCCAGAGTTCATGGTTCCCGCTTGCGGATCGCAACCCGCAAAAGTTTATGAATATTTATGAGGCGAATGAAAGCGATTTCCAAAAGGCTACCATCCGGATTTATCATGATGCGACGAATAGTTCAAGTATTGTGTTGCCGGTTATCAAATGATCGAGAGCTTGCTTGGTAGTTCGAGAGAGGATCACGAGGTCCGCCTGAGGCGGCCCCACAAAGAACCACGAGGAACACAAAGAAGAAAAAGGAAAACTACTCTCTAATAACTCGCAGTCGCCTTGAACTCGAGAGTGAGAAGAGCACAAAGACAAACCTTCGCAAGCGAAGGCCGATCCCTTTCACCTGAAATTGGATTTCATTTCGATATACGCGGTTGATAAGAAAAACTTTGTGCGCTTGGTGGTCCATCGTGCCCTACGTGACCCAATGAACCCTCGCATATCTGGTAATATCGTAGATTTAGGACCGCCACATCAAATCACAACTCGAATGAAAATTTCAACAATAGTTTTCTTCTTTCTCCCTTTCATACTTTCTGCCCAGCCTAGAGAAGACTCAGCTTTTGTAAGAAACAATTACACAAAACGCGAAGTGTATATCGTGATGCGAGATGGTGCGAAACTCTTTACTGCTATTTATGAACCGAAAGAAGCGAGCGAGTCACTTCCCATTTTAATGCAGCGCACTCCTTATTCATGCAATCCATATGGTATTGCAAAGTTCAGAAGATCGCTAGGTCCTAATCCAGGTCTGATGCGCGAAAAATACATCTTCGTTTACCAGGACGTGCGCGGTAGATATAAGAGCGAAGGAAATTTTAAAGAGATGACGCCGGCAATTGACGACAAAAAAACCAAGAACGATGTTGACGAAAGCAGCGATACTTATGACACCATTGAATGGTTATTAAAGAACACGAAGAATAATGGAAGGGTCGGCATTTATGGCATATCCTATCCTGGGTTTTACGCATCGGCTTCTCTTCCTAATGCGCATCCTGCTATAAAAGCGGTGTCACCGCAGGCTCCAGTCACAGATGAATTCATTGGCGACGACTGTAATCATAATGGTGCATTTTTCTTACTGGATAATTTTGGCTTCTATAATTATTTCGATGGACAACGCACCGCGGATAGCAGCTCTTATACAGCAGTTTTCAAAGCCGATTATTCCGATGCGTATGAATTCTTCAAACAACTCGGACCATTAAAGAATAGCGATAGCAAAAAGTTTTTCAATCATAATGGCGAGATCTGGAACCAGATTATTACGCACGATACTTACGATACTTTTTGGAGAGCCCGTAACATTCGGCCTCATTTCAATAACATCAAGCCTGCGGTATTAGTAGTGGGCGGATGGTTTGATGCAGAGGACATGTTTGGAGCACTACGAACGTATAAGGCAATAGAAAAGCAAACCCCTCAGAATAATAACAGACTGGTGATGGGTCCCTGGACCCATGGTGCCTGGGCCGTGCCAACCTGGACGAGTTTTGGAACCCATTCTTTTGGTTCTAACATAAATGAGCACTATCGGGAAATTGAATCCGCTTTCTTCAATTTCTATTTGAAGGATAAAGGAACGTTTAGCGCTGCAGAGGCTTCTGTTTTTGAAACGGGCAGCAACCGATGGAAGCAATACGATACCTGGCCACCGGTTAACGCCAGTCGCACCAATTTTTATTTTCAAAAACAGGGGAAGCTTTCAAGTCATGCTCCAAAAGCAAACGGCGCTTATTCAGAATACACCAGCGATCCCGTCGATCCTATCCCCTATACCAACGGAGTTTTTGTCGGTCGCAACAATGAATACGTGGTGGAAGATCAGCGGTTTGCCGCCAAGAGGCCTGATGTGCTCTCATTTCAATCTGAGATGTTGGATAAGGATATACTAGTTACCGGAAGAATTTCGGCCAATCTCTTTGTAAGCACCAGCGGAACCGATGCCGACTTCATCGTGAAACTGATAGACGTTTTGCCTGAGGATGAACCCAACCCAAGTCCCAATCCAAGAGGTCTTCAAATGGCGGGTTTCCAAAGATTAGTGCGGGCTGAGGTATTCAGGGGCAAATTCCGCAAAAGTTATGAAATTCCTCAACCGTTCGTTCCAAACCAGGTCGACAAAGTCAGTTTTGACCTGAATGAGGTGGCTCACCTATTCAAAAAAGGGCATCGCATTATGGTACAGGTGCAAAGCAGCTGGTTTCCTATTGTCGACCTTAACCCGCAAAAATTCGTGAAAATTCCTGAGGCAGCTGAATCGGACTTTCAAAAGGCCACAATTCGCGTATATCATGATGAAGGTCATCCGTCTTCAGTTACGTTACCAATTTTGAGATGACAGAAGACAGATGACAGTTGACGGTTGACGGCAGAAACCGGTATGCCGGATGCAGGATACATGATGCATGAGCCTACTTTTTGCCTATTGCCTGTTGCCTATTGCCGATTGAGGAGTCGTCTGTGATTGTTCTCGATTGTTTAAGCATCGCACAGAACCATAACCGAACGTAGGTATTGTTCACACGCTGTGACAAAAATCATTTAAATATTCCAACCATTTTTTTTTAAATTACAGTAGATCTTTAAACCTCATTGTTCACTAAATTTTACTGCTATGGAGTCAACAGCTTCCATCGAACAGTTTCAGGATGAGTTGCAGTCCTGGAAACGTGAATTATCTTCTACCAAAGAAGAAATAAAATCCTTCGAAAAAGAACTAGCAGGATTAGCATCACACAGTCACAATCGTGACATCTTCCCCCACATCGAACATTTCCAAAACAATTTCATCAGACAAAAAGAAGTGATTGACGAATTAAGGCACGACTTGCCCGATTCGCCAAGAAGATTAGAATCGATCTTCTTCTCGAATAATGGCGAACATGATGTACATGCCGACTTACTTGATCGTATGGATACCTTTCGAAAATTATATCAGGAGTTAAGAGACAAATTTCAAAAGTTTGAATCAGACAATCTGATTTAAATAACTACATAAACCTCCGGGGTCTTTTGGTGACTTCAATTGTTTGAAGTTGCTGAAAGACCCCGGAGGTTTAAAAGGTCCGAGCTTTCTAAAAAGGTCGGACCTTTTCCTTAATTTGCCCGCTATGAAAAATCGAATTCCCTTACTGCTAACGATTGTTTGCTTTTCAGCGCAAGCCCAGAACGTCAACATTATTCCGAAACCAGTGTCCGCAGAAGTGACCAAAGGAAGTTTTACACTATCGAAAAACACTGTCATCGTATTGACGGATGAAGGCGAAAGAAATACTGCCGACTTTTTCAATGATTATCTTAAGCAATATTATGGTTTTAGTTTACCGATCGCAAAATCGGCGACGGCCAACTACGTGCGCTTTGGAACGTTGAAGTTCATCAAGCCTGGTACAGAAGGAAAATATCGAATGTTGGTTTCACCACACACTGTAAGTATCGAAGGTGATACTTACCAGGGCACATTTTATGGAATGCAGACATTGATTCAATTACTGCCTGTTCCTACAACCACTTCAACAACAAAAACAATCTCGATCCCTTGCATTGGAGTAGAAGATTATCCAAGGTTTAGTTACCGTGGAATGCATTTGGATGTTTGTCGCCATTTCTTTCCCGTTGATTATGTAAAGAAGTACATCGACTATCTCGCACTGCACAAAATGAATTATTTCCACTGGCACCTCACAGATGACCAAGGCTGGAGAATAGAGATCAAAAAATATCCAAGACTCACTCAGATTGGCGGATATAGAAATGGAACTATAATTGGTCGTTACCCTGGCAAAGGAAACGACAACAAACCAGATGGAGGTTTTTACACGCAGGAACAAATCAAAGATGTTGTGGATTATGCTGCAAAACGATTCATCACTGTTGTACCCGAAATTGAAATGCCAGGTCATGCCAGTGCTGCAATTGCTGCCTATCCTTTTCTGAGTTGCTTCCCCGAGGAAAAAACAAAGATTCCCGACAACATGATTTCCAAAGCAAGTAAGGAAGCAACGGGAAAACTTGTGCAGGAAACATGGGGCGTTTTTGATGATGTATTCTGCGCCGGGAAAGATTCCACGTTTCAATTTTTGCAGGATGTAATTGATGAAGTAGTTCCACTATTTCCTGGTCAATATATTCATGCCGGAGGTGATGAATGTCCGAAGAACAATTGGAAGCGTTGTCCCAATTGCCAGAAGAGAATTAAAGACAATAACCTGAAAGATGAGCATGAATTGCAAAGCTACTTCGTGCAGCGAATGGAAAAATATATTAATAGTAAGGGAAAAACTTTGATAGGATGGGACGAGATTTTGGAAGGAGGCCTTGCTCCGAATGCTATTGTGATGAGTTGGAGAGGAGAACAAGGCGGAATACAAGCAGCAAAAGAGAATCATTCTGTGATCATGACACCGGGTGGATACGTTTACCTTGACCACTCACAATCAAAGAACGAAGACTCAGTTACTATCGGTGGGTACACGCCTGTGGAAACAACATATAATTACGAGCCCATACCAAAAGAATTACCTGCTGATAAGGGCAAATTTATTTTGGGCGCGCAGGGAAATGTCTGGACGGAATACATCAGCAATCCGCGCAAAATTGAATATATGATCTTCCCCAGGGCGAGTGCCTTAAGCGAAGTATTATGGTCGCCTAAAGCAAAAAGAAATTTTAAAGATTTTGAGAAAAGATTGCCTACGCAGTTCAAGAGATACAATCTGTGGAAAGCAAATTACAGCAAGGCATATTATGATATTGTTTCGTCCATAACTCCGAGCGCTACGGGTGACGGATTGATATGGACACTTCGCAGTAAAATGAACGCACCTATCGGAGCCAGCGTTGAAAAGGCGAGAATCAATTCGCCATTGGCGGAAAAATATTACATCCGCAACCCCGCC
>JADMIO011130870.1_pt1 | contig 71095 bp, 50 predicted proteins | sample 8958161 | NCBI WGS metagenome assembly JADMIO01 (sample SAMN16585339, study PRJNA669376) | soil metagenome | isolation source: Crop rotation soil | place: USA: Cullars Rotation, Alabama | collected 2011 | reverse complement strand
GCCGCGACTTCAAGTCACGTGAATTCCAAGCTTCGGATCCCACTGTGCTGGAAAGACGGTCGCTGCTCTCTGCGCCGCGAGGGGTGCTCCGTGCAGAAGCACGGAGACGAGCGGGAGCAGGATTCGGCTGAAGCGTTTCGGCATGAAAGAAATGGAGCAATCGCGGAGAATAATCGCGAACAGCAATCAAGGAATAACTGGCACAACTTGTTCGGCTGCTGCGTCGTTCACCGTTCAGCTGCCTGACTTTGGCGCGACAGAGAACGGTACGGACCACACCGCGTCGTCCCACTCCAGGCGGACCTCTCCAGATTGGTCGCCAGTGATGACGACGCTCCACTTCAAACGCTCCAGAACATCCGTGGTGCGCTCCACACGCATCGGCACGCGAAGGAGATCTTGCGTCGAGTCGTAACTGATGTTCGGCGTGGTGAACTCACCGGTCCAGCGATTGATGATGAGCTGGACGCCCCCTTGTGACGGTATCGTCCACAGCGTGTACGTCCCGGCTGGCACCTTTCCGCCATTGATGATGAGCGACTTGGACGTGGTGAAATGCGTGGCGCGATTCGCGCCAGTGATCCAGACATTGCCCCAGGGGACTAGCGTCCCGAAGATGACGCGCCCGCGCTTGGAAGGAGCTCCATAGTCGATGTTCAGCGACGCGCCAGCGATGGTCGCCTGTGCCGCTTCGCGCGGCGAGAGAATCGTCGAACGGCCGCGACTCGCCACTTGGGCGAGGATGGCGTTTGCCGCTGAATCGAAATCGAACGCGGGTACGCGGGAGACGCGAATGCCATTCGTGCTGCGCGTCCCGTCGAGGCCAAGCAGGCGACCGCCGTTGTCGAACCGAGCGAAGACCGGCGTCCCGAAAAAATCCATCCGAACGGAATCCGCGGCGGTACGCACGACGTAATTCGACAGTGGAGCAGTCAGGCCCGCGTACACCTGATCGATCGCCACACTGTCGCGGCGGGCCCGTTGCCAATGGCGCAGGAGCTGCTCGTAGAGCGCGATCGAATTGGCATTCGCAAGTTGTGGCACGGCGCCCGGTCGAACGCGATAGCGCGTCGAGTCACGTCGACCACGGTTCACCTGGCGTGTGACGACAGTGCTGTCGTCAATGACGATATCGGCCGTTATCGTCGGCGGGCTGTTCAAGCTGCCAGCGGCAGCCGCGACCGTCAGATTGAAATTCGAAACGGAGCCATTTGGACGGAGCGCCGCATGAAAGCGGTAGAGCTGAACCGAGGTCGTGATGACGAGGACCGATCCGTCGAGGCTCGTGGCGGATCGTGTAAACCGCTCGAGCGCCACGGTGTCGCGGCCGAGCGTGGCAATGAATCCCGCGTTCTCTGTTGTGCCCTGGGCACGACCGTTGACACTCGTCAACAGAAGGAGCGCGAGAACCTGACTGCAGCGTGACGAAGTCACCATCGGAGGCGTCCGGATCGATTTACGTGAGGTCGGGAGACGTACCGCGGGTAGCGCGTCTCAGGGCTTATCGAGTCCGACGAAGGTTCCCGCGTCGATCTTGCCGTTGACCACCTTATATAGCGTGAAGCCGGATCGGATCGACAAGGGTCCGAAGCCGTCAGGCCCGACGATCGCCGAGCTGATCTCGAAGCGCATCGGCTCTGGCGTGGACTCGAAGATCATCTTCTCGCCCTTGTGGGAATGCGCACCGAGCGCCAGTACGTGGCGATGGCCCTTGAAGACGTCGAGCACCTCGGCGGCATTCCCCACCATGTGGCGGAACGTCGTCTTGCCATTGACCGTCGCGATTGCGCCCACAGGCGGTAGGTCGAAGTAGCCCACCAAATCGTAGAACGCGGCAACGAGCGGGATGTGCATGAACGTCACGACCGGCATCGTCGGAGACACTTGTTCGAGATCGCGAGCGAGCCAGCGAAGTTGAAGCGAATCGACGTTGCCGTAGTAGCCTGAATCATCGGGTGAAAGAGAATTCAGACCGACGAAGTGCACGCCGCCGAACGTGAACGAGTAGTAATCCGGCCCGAAGTACTTGCGATACATCCCGCGGTTGAAGAGCGGATGGTCTGCATCGACGTGCGAGCGCGAACGAATGAGGCCGAAGTGATCGTGATTCCCGGGCACCGTCCGGACGGGAGTGGTGAACTGGCTCACTTCGGCGCGAAACAGATCGAAATATGCTTCCGATTGCGCCTGCGTCTGACTCATCGCGTCGCGGATGAGATCGCCGGCGATGAGCAGCAGCCCAGGCTGAATGGAATCGACGAGCGAGCGAAAACGCCGAAAACGGTCGACGTTGTTCGGCGCGATGTGTGTATCGGAGGCGTGAACGAATCGAAACGTGCGCGGCTGCGCTTCGGCGTGCAGCGCGAACGCGACGGAATCATCGGCGCCCGCGGCGCGCCAGAATGGGCCAATCGAGACCCGCCCGTCGGGCACGGACACGAAAATGACCCCAGTCGAGCCCCGCGGGATCGTGAACCTGCCGGCCGAGTCGGTGAGGACGACATCGCCTTGATTCGAGACGGCAACACGAGCCACGCCACGCTCACCTGCATCGCGGCGCCCATTGCGATTGGCGTCCTCGAACACGATTCCGCGGACCGCGGACTGCTGCGCACGTACAGGACAAATGCCGGCGACGGAAAGGAGGCCGGCAATCAGGGCGCCGCGATTGAACATTCCAAGATGCTAGCGCCGCGCCAGCGGGCCTGACCGGACCGGTTCGTACCGGCGACACCAGACCACCCGTTCCGGCCGGCAGGACTGTTACTCCCGACGCAGCGCTTCGACGGGGTCGATCGATGCCGCGCGTCGGGCGGGAAGCCAGGTCGCTATCATCGAGACAACAGTGAGCCCAACCGCGACCGCGGTCAGGGTGCCTGCGTCCGTCGCGGCAACGCCGAACACCAACGACTGGAGGAAGCGCGCGCAAACGGCGAACAAGCTCAAGCCGGCGGCGAGGCCAGCCAACGTGAGCCACAGCGCCTGGCGTGCGACAAGCCGTTCGATATTCAGCGGCTGCGCACCGAGCGCAATTCGAACGCCGATCTCCCGCGTTCGCAGGCTCACGACGTACGAGATCACGCCGTAGAGGCCGATCATGCACAGCGTGAGGGTGACGACCGCTCCGGCGCCGAGCGTGAACAGCGTGAAGGTGAGCCGAGCAATGGAGTGGCTGACGACGTCCTGCAGTGGCGCAACCTTGAACGTTGGAATCGCCGGATCGATGGCCCGAGCGGCCTCGCGCAACGCTGCCGCGCTGGCGAGCGGATTGTCGCTCGTGCGAACGACGACTCCCATCGTCTCCAACGGCGGAGAATCGCTTCCGGTCGCCGCCGTGGATTGCATCGCCACGTATACGATGGGAGATGGCGGCGTGAGGAGCGACGTATCGCGCACGTTTGCAGCGACGCCGACCACCGTATACAGCGGGCTGCCAGGACGAAGACGCAGACGTTGGCCAACGACCGTTGCGCCCGTGGAATCGCCCCAGAAGGTTTGCGCGACGGACGCACTGACGATCGCCTCGAGAGGCGCAGCGGAACCAGTGGTGCGCGAGAAGTTCTGTCCCGTCACGATCGGAATGTTCAGCGCACGGAAATAGCCGCTCGTGACCGTCGTGATGATGTTCAATGGCGGCAAGTTTGCTTTCGCCAGCGGGCCTGTTTCGGGCCACATCGGGGTCATGCGCAACCCATCGCCGTCGAGCGGCAGCTTGCTGGCGGCGCCAACGGCAACCACACCCGGTACCGCCGAGAGACGACCGATGAGCGTTTCATAATAGCGCACGATCTCGTCGTTCGACCGGTAGGTGGCGCCTGGCACGGCCAGCCACATCGTGAGCGCGTTCGTGGCATCGAAACCGGGGCGGATGGCTCGTACCCGCGCGAAACTGCGCGCCAGCACTCCCGACGACGCGAGGAGCAACACCGCCAGCGCCACCTGGGTCGCGACGAGGGTACTCCGGAGCCGTTGCCGCTGGCGGCTCGTCGTGCCGGAGCGCGCGCCGTCCTTGAGCGATGCGCTCAGCGTTTCGTGGCGGTGACGCATGGCGACGAGCGCGGCGCAACACGCCGCCACGGCAACCGTAACGAGTATCGTGAACAGAACGACCGCGAGATCGGTGCGAATCTCGGCGAGGCGAGGCACGTCGGCCGGCGCGAGGCGGACGAAGAATTTGATTCCCGCGGCGGCACCGGCGAAGCCGAGCGCTGCTCCCACGACGGTCAAGAGCCCGACCTCGCTCAGAAAGTGGCCGAGCAGACGAACCCGGCTCGCGCCCAACGCGGTACGGACCGCCACCTCTTTGTGTCGCGCATCGATCCGCACGAGCAGCAGATTGGCGACGTTCGCGCAGGCAACGAGCAGCACCAATCCCGCCGCGGCGGTGGCGATCCAGAGGACACTTGCGACGTCAGCAACCAACGATTCGCGGAGCGACACCAAGCGCACCTGTGGTTTCACTTGGGCGTGCATCGCGGCGGTCGGCAGTCCTGGCGCCATGAGCGGATACAGCTCTCCCACGCGAGCCAGCAAGCCTTGGAGCTCGCGCTGCGCGCTCACGAGATCGACGCCGGGACGGAGGCGCGCGATGCTTTGCTGGTCGAACCCACCGGAGTATTGGGAGCGTGGATTCGCCTTGAGGGGGAGCCAGACGTCCGTGTTCGATTCGGGAAACCGGAAGTGCTCCGGCATCACGCCGATAACGCGAACAGGTGCGCCGTCGATTGGTATCTCTCGACCGAGCACGTTCGGATCGGCGTTGAAGGTTCGGCGCCAAAGGCCATTGGAGATGAGCGCGACCACCGGGCCGTCTGGTCCATCCTCCGTTTCACTGAAGCCGCGTCCAATCGTCGGCGCGACGCCGAGTATCGACAGCGTGTTGGCGGTCATGCGGCTTGCGTGCGCGCGCTCGACTCCCGAGCCGCGACGCTCGTCGCCCACGTTGACCGAGACGACTTGATAGGCTCCAACGCCCTCGAGGCTGTTCGAGAGCCGCTGATAGGTGAAGAGCATGCCGCGCGTGAGACGGTTCACCGCGCTCATTTTCAACCCCGGCAGCGCGTGTTGCACCACGATGACTCGGTCCGACGACGCGTACGGCAAGGGGCGCAACAGAACCGCGTTCACGACGGTGAAGATGCACGCCGACGCCCCGATTCCGACGCCGAGCGTGATCACGGCGGTGGCGGTCAGGCTGGGCGCGCGCCGAAGCGCGCGCGCGGCAAAGCGCAGCTCGCGGGCGAGTCCGTCGAACGTCTCGCCGCCCCAGATTCCTCGCGCGGCCTCAGTGAGCACACCGGTATTGCCGAATCGTGCGCGGGCGGCGCCTGTCGCTTCGTTCGCGGGCACGCCCGCGTTGCGCAGCCGCTCGGCGCGGAGCTCGACGTGGAGGCGCATTTCCTCTTCGAGGTCGCGCGTTCGACGATCGAACCGGAGCAGGAACCACATCCGGCGCCACAGCTCTCCAAGGGTCACGTCAGGCCAGTCCGCTCAGGGTGAGGTCGTTACATAGCCATTCTATGTTACGCGAGGGGCTCGGTCAATATTGTCCGTTGGTAGGCGCGCGGTTTTGGGAGTTGCGCCGAACGGCATTCTGCGCCAAAACTCATATATGACACATCTTCATCTCTCGAGCCGACTGGTGAGCCCGATTGCGCTCGCGCTTGCCGTCAGCGTCTCGTCCGCCAGCGCACAAAGCGTTCAGGAGCGCGTGGATCTCTCGGTCTTCGCGCGCATTCGCGACGAAGGACTCAACCGCTCGCAGATCGAGCCGCTGGCACGTCAACTGATCGACGGCATCGGGCCGCGCCTGACGGGATCGACGGGTATGCGTCGCGCCAACGACTGGACCGCGCAACGCTTTCGCGAGTGGGGATTGACCAACGTTGTCGTTGAACCGTGGGGACAGTTCGGCCGCGGCTGGGATAACGTCTCGTTTGCTGGGCGCGTGGTGTCACCGTACACGGCGCCAATCAACGCGATTCCACTCGCGTGGACAGGCAGCACGAGCGGCACGCTCACCTCGCGCGTCGTGCTGGTGAAGGGAGGCGTCGAGGAATTGAAAAGAAGCGCCGGCACGCTGCGCGGCGTTGTGGTCATGATGGCACCGCCGACGACGACCGTTCCGCCATCGGCGCAGGCGCCATTCCGCACGTCGGTCGACAGTCTCGTCGGCCGGCCTGCGCTCGCGCCGTCGCAGGCGATCGCGTGGGACAAGCTCCTCGGTGACCTTCAGGCGCAAGACGCAAAACGTGATACCGCGCTCCGCAATGCAGGCGTTGCTGCCGTGTTGACTCCGTCGGGACGCCAGTTTGGACTCGTCGACGGCGCGGGGAACTGGTGGGGTCCGGTTGACGTGCGCGGACCAGAGCCCGTGCCCGAGCTCCTCGTGCAACAGGAGCAGTATGCTCGCATGTATCGGTTGCTCGACGCCGGTACGCCGGTCTCCGTCGAGCTGAATATCCAGAATCGGTTTTCCACCGCCGATCTTCAGGCGTACAACACGCTCGCCGACCTACGAGGCACGGACAAGCCGGACGAATACATCATGCTCGGCGCACACCTCGATTCGTGGCACGCCGGCACGGGCGCGACGGACAACGGCGCCGGCTCGCTCGTCATGATCGAGGCGATGCGCATTCTCAAAACGCTCAATCTCGCGCCGCGGCGCACCGTCCGTCTCGCGCTCTGGAGCGGTGAGGAGCAGGGGTTGTACGGGTCGCGGCGCTGGGTGGCGAAACACCCTGAGCTTCACTCGAAGATTTCCGCCTACGTGAACGTGGACAACGGCACGGGCAAGATTCGCGGGATCTGGAACCAGAGCAACGAAGCGGCGGTCGGCATCTTCGAGCAAACGCTGTGGCCATTCCGCGACCTGGGCGTCGTTGCGGTGCGGCGCGGCGATACCGGCGGCACGGATCATCTCGCGTTCGACGAGGTCGGCATTCCTGGATTCAATTTCATTCAGGATCCGATGGGGTACGGTTTCTGGACCCATCACACCGACGTCGACACGTATGAACATCTGGCGATCGACGATCTCAAGCAGGCGGCGGTCGTGGTCGCAGCGACGGTGTATCACCTTGCGATGCGCGACGAGATGATGCCGCGGAAGACTGCCCGCACCACGCCCTGAACGGTCTTCCCTACTCGCTTCCCGGTCATCCCCGCTGGATTGACGGAACGGCGCGCGAATCTTACCCTTCCTTTCGATGGTCGAAAGGAGAGACACCATGCGCCGGCTCCGCCAATGGATCGCCCAACTGAGGGGCACCATCCACCCCGATCAGACCGAGGCTCGTCTCGATGACGAAATCCAATTTCACATCGAGATGCACATCGACCGGGCCATCCGGGCGGGGGCATCCTCTGACGACGCTCGGCGCGCGGCACTCATAGCGTTCGGCGGCCGAGATCCGTGGCGCGAAGCCACGCGCGACGAATACCGCTCCCGATCGCTCGAAGGCGCGTGGCAAGACGCCCGCTTCGCCCTTCGCACCCTTCGAAAATCGCCAGCGTTCACCACCGTCGCCTTGCTCACGTTCGCGCTCGGCATCGGCGCGACCACGGCGGTATTCAGCGTCGTCAGCGGCATTCTCCTCCGGCCATTGCCATTCGCGTCGCCCAATCGTCTCGCCGCGGTCTCGACGCCGAACGCCATCTCCAACGCGGAGATCGAGTACCTCCAACAGCGAGCAAAAGCATTTCAGACCTTTGGCGCATTCAGTCCCGGCTGGGGCTTCGCGATGACCGGCGGTGGAGAGCCGCGCCAGCTCAACGGCGCGCGCGTTTCGACGAACTTCTTCCGTATGCTTGGCGTTCGTCCCGCCCTCGGGCGCGACTTCGCTGACGACGAATCACAGCCGGGCCGGTGGGACGTCGCGCTCTTGAGTCACCAACTGTGGGTTACCCAGTTCGGCGCCGATTCCGGCGTTATGGGGCGTGTCGTGCGGATGGATGGTGTGCCCACGCGGATCGTCGGCGTCATGCCGGTGGATTTCGAGATCTTTCACAGCAACGTCGAGGCGTGGCTGCCGATCCGGATCGACCACTCGTCGCCTTACCACACCGCTCCGATGTCCCATGGGGTCGGACGCCTCGCGTCCGGCGCGTCGCCGCAGACGGCAACCGCCGAGCTGGTGACGCTGATTCCGCAGATGCGTGCGGCGTTCAACTATCGCGATGACTACGGCCGCGGCGCGGCCGTGACTTCGCTCCAAGAGCGGCTCGTCGGCAACGTGCGGCATTCGTTGCTCGTGCTGCTTGGCGCCGTGGCGTTCGTCCTGCTCATCGCTGGCGCGAACGTGGGCAATCTTCTTCTCGTTCATGCCACCGGACGTCGTCGTGAGCTGGCGGTGCGTCGTGCGCTCGGTGCGTCTCGTGGACAGATCGCTCGGCAACTGCTCGTGCAGAGCTGCGTGGTAGCGCTCGTGGGCGGGACACTCGGCGTGTTGCTCGGGGCGTTCGGCGTGCGCGCGCTCAAAGCCGTTCTTCCGGCGACGCTCCCGATGCTGGCATCCGTGTCGCTCGACGGACGAGTTCTCGTCGTTTCGGCCGCGCTGACCATGGCTGTCGGGTTGATCTTTGGCGTCGCGCCGGCGCTCACGGCGACGCGCGTCGATCCGGACGGCGCGCTGCGAACGTCGACCAACGCCGGGGCAGGCCGGGCGGGATCGGCCACGCGGCGGACGCTCGTCATCGTCGAGTTGGCGCTCGCCATGGTGCTGGTCGTTGGCGCCGGCCTGATGACGGAGTCGCTCCGTCGACTCGGCAACGTCAACCTTGGGTTCGACGCGCACGGCGTGGTGAGCTTCCGGCTTCAGCCGTCGGACGGTCAGGCGCCAACGGCGAATCAAAAGCGCGTCTACTTCGACGCGATGCTCCAGGCGATCGCCGCGCAGCCCGGTGTGGAGATCGTCGGAGGGGCGCAGCATCTGCCGTTGAGCGGCTTCAATTGGCCCGGCGCGCTCGAGATCGAAAAGTCGCCCGTCGCGGGGAATGCGGCGCGGCCGAGCATCGTTTGGCGCTCGGTCATTGGCGACTATTTCGGCGCGATGCGGATTCCACTGCGTCGTGGCCGGCTCTTTCTGCCAACCGACACGCACGATGCGCCGCCGGTCGTCGTCATCAACGAAGCGATGGCGAAGCGCTTCTGGAGCGGCCGTAATCCAGTTGGAGAGCGCATCAAGATTGGCCACGATGACTGGTCGACGATCGTCGGCATCGTCGGCAGCGTGCGATTCTCCTCGCCCGACGCGGAGCCTGAGCCCGAGGCATACATGCCGAACGCACAGCAAGGGCTGTCGTTCATGCATTTCGTCGTACGCACCAAGAACGAGCCGCTCGCGGTGATGCCGGCAGTTCGCGCGGCCGTTCGTTCGTTGGACACCACCGTTCCCATCGCTGACGTTCGTACGCTCGGCGACCTGTATGCGACGGCGACCACGACACCCCGCACGATCGCGCAATTACTCCTCGCCTTCGCCGGTGTTGGACTGGTCTTGGCAATGATCGGCATTTATGGCGTGATCGCCTACTCCGTCGGTCAGCGGACGCGCGAGCTTGGCATCCGAACGGCGCTCGGCGCGCTCGAGGGCCGCATCGTCATGATGGTGGTCAACGACGGCGTGCGGATGGCGCTCGCAGGCATTGGCATCGGCGCGGTCGCCGCAGTGTTTGCCGCACGGTCGCTCAAAACGCTGGTGTTCGGCGTTGCAACGACCGAGGCCGGTGTTTACGTCGGCGTTGCCGTGTTGCTGACGCTCGCCGCGGTGACGGCCTCCTACGTTCCGGCCCGGCGTGCGGCACGCGTCGATCCGTTGATCGCGTTGCGCGACGACTAACCGAGATCCGCTGGCGTAAAGCCGAGGCGCAAGGAACGTGCAAAGTCTACCGTCACGCCCTTGCGATGTCGGACTAGTAGCTCAATGATCGGACTAGTAGCCTTTCCGCTCACCATGATCCCGTTTCCCCCCGTGCACTGCATGCGCCTTCGAAAGTCCCTCTACCTCACGCTTGTACTGAGCGTCGTTGGCTGTGCGTCGACGACCACGCGCGGCTCTACTCCTGCACCGAGCGTCGGGGATCTCGTGATTCCCACGAAATACGTGGCCGATCGTTTCTTCGCCACGCCAATTCTCCGCCGAGGAGACACGGCGACGTTCTTTCTCGACACGGGGGGTGGAACGGCCGTCTGGGATCCGTACATCCCCTATCTGGAGCTCAAGGTCACCGACTCGATCGTCGCGGCGAGTGGCGCAAAGTCTCTGCTCACGCCGCTTCCCGAATTTCGCAGCGATGCTTCCGTGCCGCCGGCGATTTCGCAATCCGCGCAAGGACAGCGATTGGTCGCGCGACCCATGGATTGGCGCGCCAGTAACACCTTCGCCGCTTGGATCGGCCGTGAGAGCCAAGGCCAACTTGGGTCAGTCTGGTTCAAGGACCGCGTTTGGACAATTGATTATCCGGAGCGACGGATGATTCTCCGGTCGACTACTGCCTCGGCGAGTGGCCCAGGTCGCGAGATACCCTTTCGGTGGCCACTGGACAGCGCTGGCCGCCGCGTCGGTCAATGGGGGTACGTCGACGTCGTCATCGACGGCGATACCGTTTCGCTGATCATGGACACTGGCGCGACGATCTGGTTGACGGCTGATGCCTTGCGCCAGATCAACGACGGCGGGCCGTCCGGGCGGGCGGCATCACACATCTCTAATTGGCTCTATGCACGTCTCCACGCCCGCCACCCGGATTGGCCCGTGATCGAGCACGCCGAAATGTGGGCTGGCCTTGGGATGATTCGCGTGCCGAACGTGTCGATCGCCGGGTATGATGTTGGTCCGCAGTGGTTCTCGGTTCTCGGCGGCCCGGCTACACCGCCCACCGCGACCCCGGGCGCGCCGGCGTGGACGGCTCGCCAGGCGGGAACAGTCGGTGGCTCCATTCTCCGACATTTCGTCGTCACGCTCGACTATCCGCGCGGCGTCGTACGGATTCACAAGCCGTAACGGTGCACGCATCAAAGAATGCAGGATTCACCGCGGCGTCGAAATCTCTGGGCTTCTCAGAACCTCTCGTTGGGCGATGATGCCGACCACGGCTCGTTGGGCAAGAGTGCCGGCCGTTACGCTCGTTGGGCGATGACGCCGACCACCGCGTCTCAGAACCCAAGCCAGAAGCTTGCCTTCACGAGGAAGACGTTGTCGGCGGGCAGATGCGCGACGTCGCCGAGGTCACGACGCCACCGCAGATCGCCGAACTTTGCGTCCTCATTGCGCTGTTGCTGCCACACGACATACACGGTGGATCCAGGCCGATACTCCCACCGCAGCACCGCGTTGCCACGCAGTGCGCGCACGGTGTAGTTCGGATCGGCGAGGCGCAGCGGGGCCACCGGCCCGGCGCCATCGGGGTCGATGGTGAGCGTGCCGTCGCCTGGACGTACGACCGTGCCAACGTCGCGACCGAACACCTGATAGTCGAGCGTGCGCGGGACCCGCAGCTGCTTGAACGCCTCGTAGGCGCCCGCGTCGACGAGCGGCTGTAGATAGAGCTGGAACGTCAGCCGCGGCGTGAACGTCCAGTCAGCGCGCGTGTCGAGAGAGAGCGTGCGACGCTCGATTTGCGCGAAGAGTGCGCCGCCGACCGGAGCAACGAGCGACGACGAGGAACCGATCCGTTGCACGAACTGCACCGGATCGCGCTCCGCCGAGTAGGAGGGATCGATCCGCAGGTGCACGTTCGACGCGGGCCGCCACGACGCCCCCGCCGAGATCGTCCGACGACGTCCACTCAGTTCACTCCACTCGGCGTCGACCGTGACGGACGCCGCGACCGACCCCCGCTCGCTGGTGCGCAACTCGACATGGGCGAGACGTGAGAGAGGACTCAGGCCCACGGGGCCACCGCGCGTCAACTGATCATCGACGAATCGGGGCGTGTAGCCGGTCCAGATGACGCCATTCCAGAAATTCCGAAACTGTCCCTGCAACCAGAAGTTGTACGTGGGAAAGCCGACATTCTTGAGCGGCTGGCCGTCGTAATTCCATTGATGATTCGTGAATGGCCAGATGAGGAAATTGTTGAAGATGCGACCCGGTGTGTACGATTGATAGTGTACGTCAGTCGAGAACATGTGCCGCCCGGCGTTGCGCGCGACACCGAGGTCGTTCACCTCGAACCCCGGACTGACGTCCTGGTAGTTGAGACTGCCCACCCACGCGCCGCGCAGCTTCGCCACGGCGATCTCGCCCGCATAGCCACTCAGCGACGTTCGCGTTGCGTCGAAGTGCGAGTCGGAGCGGTCGGGCCGCTGGAAGTAGTGCGCACTGCTGCGTTGGGTCAGCGCAATGGCGCTGGGCGTCCCGCGCACCGAGCTCACCGAGAAGTCGCCATCGAGTGCCCACCCACGGTTGCCCCACGCGTGCCGCAGATCCACGCCGGCAACGCGCGCCGAAGACCGCAAGAACAGCGCGCTCGAGTCGTCGAGCGCGCGATCGAGCGACGTAGCGAGCACGCCGAGCGTGGTCTGGCCGTCGGCGAAGTCGCGCGTGCCGCGCGCGACGACGACGTTCGTCCGAGGTTCCGCGATGCCCGTCGCCGTCGTGCCGTTCGCGAAGAGGGCGCGTCCGCGCGCTTCGCGTGTCAGCGCGTGCAGCGCCCCGAGCGACCAGCCGGATGCGCTACGCCCGGTGAGTTTTGTCGCGACCGCAATGTCGGATTGATCCGGCACGGTCACCGCAACGGCGGTCGCGGCGTTGGGCGGTAAGAGTTGCGGCGCACGTCCAATGCGGCGGGTGAAGAACACCTGCGGGAACGCGAGCCCGTTGTACGCGCGCGTTCTCCCGAAATCGAAAAATTCGTTGCCGCCGACGAAGAACGGTCGCTTCTCGGGAAACGTCGTCTCGAACGCGGTGAGGTTCACCACGGCGGGGTCGACCTCGACCTGGCCGAAGTCAGGATTGACCGTCGCGTTCAACGTGAGGCTCGACGATACGGCGTAGCGGAGGTCGGCGCCGGCCTGGAAGCGCGACTGTCGGGACGGTGACAATGGACTCGTGCTCCCCGGCGACAACAACGACGCGCGCTCGGACACGTACGGTAGGGCCTCGAGGTAGCGCGAGGCAGCAAACTGATCGACGCCGCGAAGATGCCCGAAGTGCTCGACAACACCGCGTTCGTTCGGTGGGACGTACGCGAACGCATCGCGTTCCTGCGTCCGCAACACGAATCGTTCGATCTGAATGCCCCACACGTCGGCGCCGACGGCATACCGCAACTGTGACAACGGAATGCGAAGCTCGGCCGTCCAGCCGCTGTCGTCGACCGCGGTCGCCGCTTCCCAGACTGCATCCCACGATGGATCAGCGCCGTGTTGCGCGCCGACCGTGGCATCGGCGATGGCGCCCGCCGCCGTGACGGTGAATCGAACCGCCGTCCGGTGATTGTGATACGGATCGAGTGTGATCGCGAGCCGGTCCGCCACCGTGCCGTCGTCGCGCCGGACGAGCCGCGGTTGCAGCTCCGCGGCGTGCGAATCGTACAATCGCGCGCCAATGATCAGCGCGTTGGGTGATGTAAGAATGCGAACCTCGGTCCGCTCACCCGCGCGCTGGCCGGCATTCGGCTCGACTTGGACAAACTCGGTCAGCGGTGTCGCGCTGCGCCAGGCGTCTTCAGTGAGGTGGCCGTCGATGCGAATGGCGGCCGTCGTTGGCGTCGCCGTGGCGACGGGGCGGGCCGAGTGAACCATGGTGGACGCCGCGGTGGCGCCCTGGACGTTGACGGATTGCGCACACAGCATGCTGGCGCTGCCGGGCAGCACGGTCGTGGCGATGCAGAGAAGGAATCGACGCATCGCGGATGGGTAGACCGGTGCGTCGACGACGAACAGCACCACTTACGGTTAGGGTTGCCCGACCATCCCGATTCGACGGGAGCCGGGACTTCGGGTTACTCAGCGCATGGCACGGGCGCTCACCGAACGGGAGTGCGTTCGGTGAGCGCCCGCCGAACGATCGTTACTTCATCGTGTCCCACTCGATGATCGCGAACATACCGGGCGACGGATTTCTACTGAAGCACGTGTTGTCATTCCAGCGGCCGTTGTGCCCACCCCAAAGGTGAACGCACCGCTCCACGATGCTGCCCACGCCTTGCGAGTGGCTCGGCTCGCCGGTCTCCCAATTCGTGAAGCTCGCGGCCGCGCCGTCCGTCCAGCGATACGTGCCCAGCGTCGTTCGATCGTTGAGACCGATCCAGTAGTCGAATGTGGTCCCGAACGCCGATGCGAGGAACGCCTGCTCCTGCGCGTTTTCGATCTTCACGAGGTGACCACCCATCATCCGCGCGAGCACGTCCGCCTGCGCCCAGCTCGTGATGGACGTCGTCCGCGCATAGCGATGTCCGCCGAATGTTTTGAGATCTTGAATCCAGTTCACGAAGCCGTTGATGTTCCACTTGAAGAACGACTTGTAGGTGTCCGTGCACGGGTAGTCGTGCCACCGCGCGGACAACGCGTCCATCAGCACGCAGTGTTCCGCATTGCCGTTCTCGGGCTGCCCAGTCTCGAAGTTTCGGAAGAACGACGCGGCCGGACTGTCGTCCTCGTGGAAGAACACGCCGTCAGTGACCTTGTCGTGGAGTCCGATCCAGACATTCACGCCCGACCGGTTGTTGGCAAGCAACGTCTGATCGGCTGGGTCGGTGACGGACGCCAGCAACGCCCCGAACCTCGCCGCGCGTGTCACCGACGCGTCGTACGACTCGACTCCCTTGGACCGCGCGTAGCAACTCACGGTCGATGCAACACAGCCGACGAAATCGTATTCCGCGAAGACTGAGACCGTCATCGTTCCGAACGTTCCGCCGACGCCACTGGCCGTGATCGTGGCCGTCCCCACGCCGGTCGCTTGAATCAGGCCAGCAGAGTTGACCGACGCGATGCTCGGATTCGAGGACGACCAGACGAACGCGACGCCGCTCTGCGGATTGCCCGCCGCATCGAGCTGCAACGCAATGGCGCTCGTGCTGCCGCCAACCATTGGAAGGTTGAGGTTGTGAGGCGCCACAAGCACCGTTGCTTGCGATGCGGCGGCAACCGTCACCGTCGCTGACGCGGACTTTCCTTCGGACGTCGCTGTGATCGTCGCTGAACCCGCACTGCCTCCGGTGACGGTCGCTGGACTTCCATTCCCCGTCACTGTCGCAATCGCGGTATTGGAGCTCGTCCATATGATGCTGCGACCGACCAGCTCCGTCCCCGCGGCATCGAGCGTTCTCGCCGTGAGCGAAACCGTGCTGCCGACGTTGACCTGAGCCGTCGTCGGCGCGACGACGACACTCGCCACTGGAATGCTCGTCACGGTGACGTCGGCGAAGCCACTGGCAGTTCCTGCTGTCGCCGTCACACGCACTGGGCCACCAACAGCGGTGCCCGTCAGCGTCGCGTTGGCGCCCGAGCCGGAAACGCCGACGATGGTCACATTGGCGCTCGACCACGCGACCGACGCATTCGGCAGCAGGTTGCCGCCGGCGTCTCTCACCTCGGCCTGGAGCGATGCACTTCCTCCAACTTGCATCTGCGCCGTCGCCGGCGTGACTCGCACGCTTGCCGGTGAAGGCGCCGTCACTTGAATGGTGGCGCTTCCCGTCCTCCCTTCCGACGCCGCCGTGATGACAGCCGCGCCAATCCCCTGCGCGGTGACCACGGCGGATCCACTCGAGCCGGAGACAATGGCAACGGCGTTGTTGGAGCTCGTCCAAGTGACGGAACGGTCTGTGAGCACACGACCCTTCGTGGACCGTATTTCCGCGGTGAGCGCTTGCGTCTTGCCAGATTCCACCGTCGACGCGGGCGGCGTCACCGTGATCGTTCCAATCTGCGCCGGTGTCACCGTAACGCTGACCGTGCCGCTCATCGTGGTGGAGCCGGCGGTCGCCGTCGCGGTGATAATGGTCTGACCAGCTGCCATTCCGGTCACCGTCGCTGTGGCAGCGCTGCCGGACACGCCTGCGACATTCGGCGTTGCACTGGTCCACGTGATGGTGACGTTTCCGCAACTGCTCGACGTCACCGCCGCCGCCAACGCGAGCGTTTCGTCTACGCCGACGCTCGCCCCGCTTGGTGAGATCGTCACCGCGGAGATGTTGCAACTTGGCTCCGTGCCGCCGCAGGCCGCCGCCGCGACCAGCAGTCCCACGAGTAGACTTCCTTCCATCCAGCACGCTACGTCGCGCACGGATGGTCCAGCCTTTCCGCCAGTCATTTTCGTTCTCCTTGCGATGGCGCCGCGTCGCGGCACCGTGAGGGGGCGTGACCACGTCGGCCTCACGGTAGAGCATTACATCGGCGGAGACTGTCTCGCTGCGTGCCGAACTTTTCGTGCTGCGTTTGGGTGGGACGCTCGTGAAAGAGTTCGGGCCGCAGGCGTAAGGCGGGACGGCCATGGAAACCCGATCTTGCGCCTGCGTCCTCACCCTCTCACCGTCTTGGCATGCACCATCACGCCGTTCGTCTGCTGCTCCCGGCAGTACTCGGCGTCGCCCCTTGGGTGCTTGCGGCGCAGATGCCGCTGCGCACGCAGTTCCGCGTGCAGTCCTTTACAACCGCTGACGGTTTGCCGAGCAACGCCGTCAGCGATCTCGCCGAGTCGCGCGCTGGCTATCTATGGATCGCCGCCGGCGGCATGCTGGTGCGCTTCGATGGCTACGAATTCCGCACGCAGCGCTTGGGCAACACGCCGGAGCTCTCGCGCCGCATCAACGGAGTCCTCGTCGGACGAGGCGACACGCTGTGGGTCGTCGTCGACGAGGCGAACTCGGTGATTGCGCTCGTGAACGGCCATGCAACGGCAGTCGTCCCTCCAGGGCCGCCCGGTTACCACATCGGACAGAGTGCCACGGGCGCCTTGTATCGGTTGGGTCCGGATTCGGTGTACCTGCTGCGGCCGGGTGACGAGCGCGCTCGAAGCTCGACTGGCAGACCGGACATCACGGGCATTCCGCACTGGCGAGATCGCGACGGCACGACATGGGTTCGTGTTCGAACTACCGTGACGAGTGTTCCGGTTGTTGGCGCGCCCGCTGCGGCAGGGAAACGCGGGCCGCCACCATTGCTCGTCACCGCTCCGTCTTCCGGCGAGACGTACGAGATTCGGCTTCGCGGCGGCCGACGCCAGGTCGTCACGCCCGAGGGCTCGGTCATCGCGGAATTCACGGACAAGGTAGGCTGGTACGCGCGACTGATCGATCGACACGGGCGGCTCTGGGTCGGATCGGCCGACAGCGTCGAGGTCTACGCGCGCGGCAGCGTGGTACCCGTTGCGAAGCTGACGATGCCTGGAGAACTGATGATCGAGGCGCGCGACGGCTGCATCTGGACGATGCAAAACGGCGTTCATCGCGCGTGCGAGGTGGCATTCCAGGCAATTCAGCATCCGCCGGTGCCGGGGTCGAGTCAACTCATTCGCCTCGTCGCCACCGGGCCCGGCGAATCCATGTTGATGATCGACGACTCGCGAACGCTGTTGTCGGCATCGAAGGATGCGTTTCGCATGCTGACGCGTCGCACGCGGGATTACGCCGGTGTCATTCACGCGGTGACCGACTCGCGCGGCACGATCTGGTATTCGTCCACCGACGGGTACCGAGGTCGCCTCACCTCGGGTGATTCGATCGGATTCGGCATTGCGGCCGTGTTGGCCACGGCGGTGCAGGCCGGGAGCCCGCCCGTGCTGTGGTTTGCCGACGCGACACACATCCACCGCGCCGAGCCGTACGCAGCGGCGGGTCCACGGATCACACATTCCATTCCTCACCACGCGACGTGGGTCAAGGCGATCTCCGTCGGGCGCGACGGAGCGACGTGGGCGATCGTGGCGACCAAGGAAGAGCACCGCGTCCTGCGGATCGACGGTGGTCGTACGACGACGTTCACCGTCGCCGACGGCTTGCCATCGACACCACTACGAACGATCGACGCCGAGGATCGACGCACGGCGTGGATCGGTACCTATGGCGACGGCCTCGTGCGCATTCGAGACGGAAAAGCGCGCGCCGTTCGTGAAAGCGATGGCTTGTCCGAGAACGTCGTCACCGGCGTGCTCGAGGACAGCGCCGCCAACTTCTGGATGGGAGGCAATCGCGGCATCCATCGCGTCGCGCGATCGCAGGTCGAGGCGTTTCTCGACGGCCGCATCTCGCGTGTTCACGGCACGACGTACGACAGGGGAGACGGAATACCAGATCCGGAAACTTCCGGCGCGCCCGGCGCTCCCGACGCCGGCGGTCGCTTCTGGTTCCCTACGCTCAAGGGCGCCGTGGCCGTCGATCCCCGTCTGGCCATAACACTCGACACGACGCCGCCGATGGTGCATGTGCTGTCGATCACGTCGGACCGTGATTCCATCCGACTCGACGAGCGCGCGCCGACGAGTGATGTGCCGCTCCGCTTGTCGCTCGACGCGCGGCGCCTCACGATAGGCTTTACGGGAATCTCATTGCGCAACCCAGTCGGCGTGCGCTACGAGTATCGCGTCGACGGCGTGGACAGTCGGTGGATCTACGCTGGCGCCATCCGCACGGCGACGTACAGCAGCATCGCGCCGGGATCCTACACGTTCCGCGTGCGCGCCGTGTCGGGAACTGGCGTCGCGAGTCGAACCGAAGCGACGCTCCGCCTCGTCGTGCCGCCGCACTTCTATGAAACGCGAACATTCCTGGCCTCGGCAATTCTCGCGGCGGTGGGATTGTTGTGGCTGGCGTTCCAGCGCCGGATGCAGGCGGCGCAACGAGTGGCCGCCGCGCTCGAGCAAGAAGTCGCCGAGCGAACGTCGGATCTGTCGTCCGCGCTGACGACGGTGGCCGAGCAAGCGGCGGCGTTGCGGACGCTCGACGAAGCCAAGTCGCGTTTCTTCGCGAACGTCAGCCACGAATTCCGCACCCCGCTCACGCTCATTCTCGGTCCCGCCGAGGATTTGATGAACGGCCGCGCGGGCACTATCACCGCGCCCGCGCGCCGACGGCTCCTGACAATCGTCGCAAACTCTCGGCGGTTGGTGCAGCTGGTGGAGCAGTTGCTCGACGTGACGCGATTGGAATCGGGAAAGCTGCAACTGCACGCCGCCGTTCAAGATCTCGTAGCGCTGGTACGACGCATGGCCGACTCGTTCGGGTCGCTCGCCGCGCATCGCGACATTGCGTTCCGACTCTCGTGTCCCGTCGCTGGCTTGTACGTCTCGTTCGACACCGATCAAATGGAGAAGATCATCACGAATCTGGTCGGCAACGCGCTCAAGTTCACGCCACCGGGTGGAAGCGTCGAGCTGGTCGTTCGGGTCGACTCAGCGAACGGTGGATACGTGGTGCTCGAGGTGCGCGATTCGGGCCCGGGGATCGCGCTGCACCACCAGCCGCACGTCTTCGACCGCTTCTATCAGGTCGACGACTCGTCGAGTCGCGCACACGAGGGCGTGGGCATTGGGCTCGCGCTGACCAAGGAGCTCGTCGAGCTGCACGGCGGCACGATCGCATTGCACTCCGTTCCAGGCGAGGGCTGCACGTTCACCGTGCGACTCCCGTCGGCGGGTGCGCGGCCGAGCAGCGCCGCATCAGGACCGCACGAGATTCCTCGGTCGTTGCCGCGATCGCCCGAGACCGTACCCAACGCGACACGCTCGACGCGGCGCACACCGGCGACAGGAATCGGCCCTGAGCCGTCGCGCGACGTGCTCACGGTGCTGATTGTCGAGGACAACTCCGAGCTGCTCGACTATCTCGCGGATCACATGGCTCAGCGCTTCCGCGTGCTGTCGGCACCTAATGGTGTCCGCGGTCTCGAGATGGCGCGCGAGCATGTGCCCGATCTCATCGTCAGCGACGTGATGATGCCGTTGATGGACGGTCAGGCATTGTGCGAGGCGATCAGGGAGGACCCCGAGATCGACTTCATTCCGGTCATCCTGCTGACGGCGAAAGCGTCGCGCGAGAGTCGTCTCGCGGGACTCACCGGCGGCGCGGACGATTACCTCACGAAGCCCGTGGATCTCGCCGAGCTGATGATTCGCGCCGACAACTTGATCGCCTCACGCCGGCGGGTGCGCGAGCGGTTCGAGGCACTCCGGCAACCGTTGCCCGCGATGGAGCTTCCCTTCCGCGCCGCCCCGCGCGACGCGTCGGCTGAGGCGATGCTCAAACGATTCCACGCGGCGCTGTCGGAGCATCTCTCGGATCCCGAGTTCCAGGTGGAGGAAATGGCGGCGGCCATGGGGATGTCACGCACGACACTCTACCGAAACTTGCGTGAGCATCTTGGCAAGTCACCGATGGACGCGTTCTGGGAGTATCGACTCGCGCAGGCGGCGCAGTGGCTCGAGGCAACGGCGATCACGGTGAGCGAGGTGGCGTACGGTGTCGGCTTCCGCAGCGTGCCGCACTTCTGCACGCGGTTCCGAGAGCAATACGGTGAGACGCCCTCGGCGTATCGTCAGCGGCGCGCGGCCGCGCACCACGAGGCGTGATGTCCCTCCGTTAGGGCCGAAAGCAGCAACCCTGGCAGGCCGCGCCGCTTGCAAGGTTTTGAAGAATACTCCCAGGACGCTTGACGGTTCGCGGTGTATCTGGTTTATTGCCCTAACCAGGTTGGGTGAAGCGTCCGATCGATGGGGGATCACCATGAACATTCGAGGCGTTCGCCGACTGCTGTCCATCGGCACCCGCACGTCTGCGCGCATCCGGCGCGACGTCGACGAAGAGTTAGCGCTGCACATCGAGCAGCGCGCCGACATCCTCGAGCAGGCCGGCCTTTCACGCGACGAAGCCCGCGCACGCGCCGAGCGCGAGTTCGGAGACCTCGAGGACGCGGCGAGCTACTGCGCTGACCTGGACGAACGTGGCGAACGCCGGCGGCAGCGTCGCACCTGGCTGGACGAGCTGAAACAGGACGCCCTACACGCCGTGCGTTTGCTTCGCCGCGCGCCGGCGTTCGCCGCGGCCACCATCGTCACGCTCGGCGTTGGGGTTGGCGCGAGCACCGCCGTCTACGGCGTGCTGCACACATACCTCGTGCGGCCGCTGCCCTTCCCCGAGCCCGATCGCATCATGGCCATCACCCCGCCGGAGCCGCGCAATCGGAACGAGCGTGGGCCATCGCTCGATCGCGTCGACTGGAAGCTGGTCGAGCCGCTCTTCCAAAGCGTCGCCATGGTGGACGTCGACGGCTTCACGCTCCTGGGCGAAGCGCACGCCGAGAACGCCGACGGCGCGTGGGTATCACCAGGCTTTTTCGATGTGCTCGGGCTCCGCCCCGCAATGGGACGCGCGTTCACCGGCGACGATTACGCGAACAAGGCCCCGGTCATGCTCATCAGCCACCGCCTCTGGACTCGCCGCTTCCACGCAGACTCCAGCGTTGTGGGCTCGACCGTTCGCATGTATCCGCTCGACCGGCCCACGATGATGATCACGATCGTTGGTGTGTTGCCCGAAACATTTTGGCCGATGCATTGGCGGGATAGTGACATCTTGTTGCCGCTCACGAGCGCGGAGGACATCTCGCCGTGGATGGTGCGCCTGCGCCGCGGTGACTCGCCCGCGGCCGTTGCGCAACAACTCAACGCTGTTGTGAAACCACAGCTCGGCAACTCCGTTGACGCCGAATGGCGCTTGACACTCACGGCCGCGCGCGACCGGCACTCAGCGTTCGTCGAACGGCCGTTATCGGCCGTGTCGTACGCCGCGCTCTTCATGCTGCTGGCGGCGTGTGGCAGCGTGGCCGGCGCGTTGGTGAGTCGAATGGCGGCGCGTCGCGGTGAGCTCGCGCTGCGACTGGCCCTCGGCGGAAGCCGCGCTCGCATTGTGCGGCAACTTCTCACAGAGGCCGGCGTGCTCGCGCTGCTCGCTGGCCTGCTCGGCGTTGCCATAGCATACGCGCTGCTTGCGACCGGTGGTCCGCTTGTGGAGCAGCAGTTGGGAACGGCGGTGCCTGGTGGCGTGAATGCCCTTCGCCCCACGGCGGCGATCATTCTGCGTGCATTGGCGACGAGCGGAATCCTCGGCGTCGCGTTGGGCCTCATTCCCGCCGCAACGTTCTTGCGCTCTGGACGACTGCCCAATGCGTCCCTACTGCGCGGTACTGCGCATGGCTACGCCTCTCGTGGCGCCGGTCGGTTGGTACGACGAGTCCTCATCGCCACGCAGGTCACCGTGGCGACGGTCCTGCTATTCGGCGCGGGGCTCATGTTTCGCTCTATCGCCCGCATGAACGCGCTTCGCCTCGGCTTCGACCCGAACGGTATCGTGAAAGGCACGATGTTTCTGCCACAAACGCAGTACCGCGATTCCGCGGCGAAGCGACTGCTCATGGAACGAGTACTCGATCGGCTCGACGCAACCGACGCCGTGATCAGCGCGGCAGCGGTCTTCCCACATCCGTTCCGCGGCGGCGGCGCTGGACGATTTCCCGTGCTGTCGGAGGGCGCGAGCGTATCCGAGGAAACGGCGCCGCGCGCGGGGGTTCACACCATCAGCGCGCGCTACTTCGAGACGATGCGGATTCGCCTCGTACGCGGCCGTGCGTTCACCGCGTCCGACGACCATGCTGCTCCGCTCGTCGTGATCGTGAGCGAGCGACTCGCGGCGCAGCTCGCGCCACATGGCAACGCCATCGGCAAGCGAATTCGCGTGCGCGCGCCGCTTGCGGCGAACTTCAATGACCAGGACGATCGCCCGTGGCGAACGATCGTTGGTGTCGTTGCAGACACTCGCAAGACCTTCGGCCGCAACGAGCCGCCCGATGTCTTCATTCCTTATGCGCAGAACCCGCGCGCCTACGTGTCGATCGTCGTTCGCACCGACACGAAGGAGACCGCGGTGGCGGAGCCGGTTCGACGTGCCGTTGCCAGCATCGATCCAACACTGGCGTTGTCGGATGTAGAACCGCTGGTCGACGTCATCGCGGCGCTCGGTGGACCGCGGCGCGGATTGACGGTATTGCTCGGGGCATTTGCCATCTTCGCGATGATGCTATCGGCGCTCGGATTGTACGCATCACTCGCGTACACCGTCGTGCAACGCCGCGCCGAGTTGGCGTTACGTGTCGCGATTGGCGCCGACAGGAGCTCGATCCTCGGATTGATCCTTGGCGAGGGGCTGCTCACCGCCGCGATCGGAATCGGCCTGGGCGTGCTCGCGAGTCTCGCGCTCGGTCGCGTGATCGCGAGTCAGGTCTACGAGATCGGCCCGCGCGATCCAGGGACGCTCGTCGGGATTGCGGTCGTCCTCGCGGCAACGGCGGTCGCGGCGTGTCTCGTGCCCGGCATTCGCGCGACGCGAACGGATCCAGCGCTCGCGTTGCGCGAGTGACATGCGCGGGCTACGGCCAACTCGCGAAATCACATCGCGTGCTCACTCGGCAGCGCGGACGGGCGACCGGTTTGGCGGGTGATGAGCCAGCGGACGGTATGGTGTACGCCCTTGACGTCGTGTCTCCGTTATGCGAGTCTCTTCTCGACTGAAGTTTTTTTTGCATTCCTCTTTCGCGGAGTCGTGGGCGGTGACGGCGAGACTGTTCTATTGGGTAACGGCGGGAATCATCGCGGTGTCACGGGCAGTGGCGCAGACACCATACTCGTTGATTGGCACGCCGGCCCAAGCGAATGGCCCCACACCATGGCCCCCAGGCGCTGACATCGGCGCGAAGATGGGATGGATCATGGATGCGTGGGCGTCCGGAGGCTCCTTTCACGGAGCCGTGCTGGCGGCCCGCGGCGGCGAGATCGTCCTCGAGCGCGCCTATGGTCTGGCCGACATCGAGCTTGGCGTCGCGAATTCCACCCGAACACGCTTCCCCGCTCCCGGCCTCACCATGCAGTTCACCGCCGCGGGGTTAGGCCGGCTGGTCGATCGCGGGCTCGTCGCGACGAATAAACCGATCGGGACCTACCTGCCCGAGCTCACCGGCGCCGTCGGGGCCATTCCCGTGATCGAGTTCGTGCGCTTCCGCTCGGGGTTGGATCAAGATCTTCTCGCGTACACGGGGCAGAGCCGCGCCGACCGCGTCGCTGGCTTCGCCGAATTGCTGAAGGTGGTCAACCGTCTCGACGTGTTGGCTCCTCCCGGTCAAGTGCCTCGATTCTCCGGCGGCTGGCTGGTGTCGGCCGACTATACCGTGCTCGGGGCGCTCATCGAACGCGTCAGCGGCAAATCGCTCGAGGAGTTCATCATCGGCGAGGTCTTCCGGCCGCTTGGGATGAACAATTCTGGTTTTCTCAGCGGTGGAACCTTGGTCGAGGGGCTCGCGCGAAGCTACCAGACGATTCGCGGCGAGCTGTTGCCGATCTTCCCATTCGACGTGTCCTCTGTACGTCCCAATGGCGCCGCGTACACGACGGTGCGCGACGTGTTCACCTTTCTCCAATCGGTCGAACAAAAGAACGCGCTCGGGACGAACGCACGAACCCTCATGGAGCTGAGCACCTCGGGACGTTCCCCCTTTGGCATCGTGAACAGTCGAGAGACGCCTGCCGATTCCGCGGCGCCAGCGAATCGTCATGAGCGAATCGGAATGAATGCATGGGGCGCGGGCGGAACACTGCTGATGACGCATGTGTTGGACGCCGACAATCAATTGATCGTGCTGAGCAACGTGTACGGCGCGTCCATGGTCTACGATCTTCAACGGCGGTGGACGCGGCTCGCGATGGGGCTCGACGCCGGCCTACCGAGCCCGGACGCGAAACGGGCTGTGTGGGCCACGTTGAACAGCGACGGCCCTGACGCCGCGGCGGCACTCTACGCCAAACTGGACAAGGAAGGATTTTCCTCGAGCTTGCCGCTCATCGACGAGATCTCGCATACCGTGCGGGAGGCCCGCCGGCGCGGAGACGTTCGCGGTGCGGAGGCGTCGGCCCGATTCTGGGCCGCTGTGTCGCCGGCGGGATGGGCGCCGCGGTACGAGCTCGGCGAAGCATTGCTCGGTGCCGGGAAGATCGCGGAGGCACACGACGCGTTCCGCCTCGCGCTCGAGCGTAACGTCACGGACCGCCGGACCCGTGCACGCATCGACTCGGTCCTGTCGCAAAAGAGATAGTGGCTCGCACGCGGCCGGCGCCGACCTTCAGCCGCCCAGAATTTCACGCACGCGGGGAATCACCACGCGTCCATAGAGCTCGATGCTCTTCATCAACTTGTCGTGCGCGAGCGGACCGGCGCTGTACTTCATGTCGAACCGCGTGATGTCGAGCGCGCGCGCCGTCGCCGCGATCTTCTGCGCTACTGTCTCCGGCGCGCCCACGTAGAGCGAGCCGCGTTCCACCTCCTGATCGAAGTGCGCGCGACTCATCGGGCCCCAGCCGCGCTCGGCGCCGATCTTGTCGTGCATCGTCTTGAACGCTGGCCACATCTCGTCGCGGGCTTGCTCGTCGGTGTCGGCAACATGACCCGGTGAGTGAACGCCGATCGGTAGACGCGGCTGCCCCATCTGCGCCAGCGCCTGATGGTAGAGCGTCACGTACGATCGAAAGCGCCGTGGATCACCCCCGATGATCGCGAGCGTGAGCGGCAGACCGTACTTCGCCGCGCGGACCACCGACTCCGGACTTCCGCCGACGCCGATCCACACCTTGAGTCCGTGCTCGGTTGGCGGAAAGATCCGCTTGTCGGTGAGCGCTGGCCGTGTGCGACCTTCCCACGTGACCGGCTCGCCCGTGCGATCGTTGCGCAGAATCGTGGCAAACAGGTCGAGCTTCTCCTCGAAGAGCAACTCGTACTGCGAGAGTGGATAGCCGAAGAGCGGAAACGATTCGGTGAACGAGCCGCGGCCGAGAATCACTTCGGCGCGCCCGTTCGACGCGGCATCGAGCGTAGAAAAACGTTGAAACACGCGCACGGGATCGTCGGAGCTCAGCACCGTGACAGCCGAGCCGAGTCGAATGCGGCGTGTGCGTCCAGCGATGGCCGCGAGCACGACGTCGGGCGCCGAAATCGCGAAATCTTCGCGGTGATGCTCGCCGACACCGATGAAATCCACGCCCACGTCGTCCGCCAGCACCGCCTCGTCGATGACCTGCCGAATGGCTTGTGCCTGAGAGACCAGCGTGCCGTCGGCGCCGATGGTGACGTCGCCGAAAGTATCCAATCCAAGCTCGAGAGGAGCCGACATGTTCAGAGAGACGCAACGTTGGGGTACGTGGGAAATCTGTCCCCAGGTGCAAACCGGTCGCGTCGCTGGCGCTGGCGCTCGCCGCTGTCCGTCGCTGACGCTCCTGCCGTCCGGCGCTGCGCGCCTGCCCTCCGGCCGCCTAACGGCGGCCTGCCATCCGCTCGCTTCGCTCGCTGCTAAACTGCCCCACCGTTCGCAGTCGGGGTTAGCAGCGCCGCAGGCGCGGACGGCAGCGCAGCGGAAGGCAGGCGCGCGTAGCGCGCCGGATGGCAGGAGCGCGAGCGACGGACGGCAGCCAGCGCTAGCGAGCGCTATTCCGCGCGCAACGCCACCATCGGATCGACGCGTGTCGCGCGACGCGCCGGTGCTAGACACGCCGCCATCGCCACCAGCACGAGTCCACCGCCCGCGACCACCATGACCATCGGATCGCGCGCTGACACGCCATAGAGCTGGCTCGCGATGAGCCGACCGGCGATCAACGACGCAGCGATGCCCACCACGACCCCAGGCACCGTCATGCCGAGCGCGCCTCGGACGACCATGCGCACCACGTCTGCCGCCGGCGCGCCGAGCGCCTTGCGAATGCCAATCTCGTGTGCGCGGCGCGCGACCGCGTACGACAGCAACCCATACACTCCAACCGCCGCCAGTCCGAGGGCGAGCAGACCGAACGCCGTAAACATCGTGGCGCCAAGCCGCCATGGCCGAAGTTGCGGCGCGAGTCGCTGGCTCAACGGTTGGATGTTCACCCACGGCATGTCGGGAGCCACCGAAAGCATCGCCTGACGCACCGAGGCGATCGATGCAGCGGGATCACCGGTCGTTCGAATTTCCATCATGTTCGCCGCGTGCGCCGGCCACGCCTCGATGGGAACGTAGACAGTGGATCCACGCTCACCGGTGATCTCCCACGCCACCGTGTTTTCCACCACGCCGACGATCTGGTAGCACGTCTGCTTCATGTCGAGGTACGCACAGGGATCGAGCGGGTCGCCGCCGTGCCAAACCTTCTGCGCCGTGGCCTCGTCGACGATGGCGACGCGTGCGCTCGGCGAATGATCTGCCGCTGTAAAGAAGCGCCCGCGAAGCAATCGCGTGCCCATCGTCTCGAAGTAGTCGCGTCCAACCGCGCGACCCATCGACACCGGCGCGTTTGGCGCAGGTGGTGGATCGCCGCGCCGCAAGAGCGTAATTCCCCAGCCGCTCGTAATGGGTTCCCCTGCCGTGAGCGTCGCGTTCGCGACGCCGGGCGCCTGCTTGACGCGATCGACCATGGCCTGATAACGCGCCAACACTTCAGGCTCCGCGCCCTCGCCCGTTTCACCGAACAGGCGCGCGTTGAGCGACGCATACAGAAGACGGTCGACGTCGAGGCCGAGATCCACGTCGTGGACGTTGCGGAGGCTCGTGACGAACAGTCCCGCGCCGACGAGCAACAACGTCGCCAGCGTAACCTGTCCCGCGATGAGCGTGCGTTGCACCACGAGCCGGTTTCGAAGGCCAGCCGTGCGGCCCGCGCTCAGCAACGGCCCGAAATCCCGTCGAGCGTTCACCAACGCCGGAACGATCGAGGCCAACAGACCGGTGCCCAACGCGACGACCGCCGTGAAGGAAATGAGTCGCCAGTCAAGAATTCCTTGAACCTCCACTTTCGGCAGGAGAAATCGCTGCATCGCCGCGGCGCTCCAGAACGCGATGACGATCGCGCACGCGGCCCCGACCGTCGCCAGCAGCACTCCCTCGACCAGCGCCTGACGCGCCAAGCGAATACGCGAGGCGCCGAGCGACAACTTGAGCGCCGTTTCTCGCGACCGCGTCAAGCCGCGCAGAAGGAGCAGGTTCGCGACGTTCGCGCACGCGATGAGGAGGACGAGGCACGACACGGCACCCACCCACATCGAGACTTTGGCATCCGCGTCGGCGCGCGGACCGCGGGCCGCCACGACAGACGCGAGTATGGGGCGCGTCTTGGCGAACGCCGGGTCGTCCGGACGTGCCTCGCGCCACGTCTGTTGGTAGACCGTCGTCATCTCGGCGGCGGCTTGCTCGACGGTCACGTCGGCTCGACGCTTGGCGACGATGTTGAGCCAGTAGCCGCCGCTCGTGGGACTCAGGGCCTGCGGGCCGATGAGACGACTCGCAACGCCAATGGGAAGCCAGAGGTCGACACGATCGATGTCGATACCGGTGAACCCCGCCGGTGCGACACCAACGATCGTGTGCGGCACGCCGGCGACGTCCATCGTGCGGCCGAGCACCGACGCGGCGCTCCCGAATTGATCGCGCCAGACGTGGTGTCCGATCACGACGACCTGCGTCTGGTCGGCCTGCTCTTCGCTCGCGTCGAAGAATCGGCCCAACGCGGGCCGCACGCCGAGGATCGAGAACAGACTCGGCGTGGCCAGCATGGCGCTGAACGGACGCCCCTCCGCGCCACGTCCGCTGGAGAGCGTCTGTGAAAACTGCGCGGCGACCCCATCGAAGCCGCGCAGGTGATCACGAAATGCTACATACGTTCGATAGCCCTGGCGTGCCACAGTAAACGTGCCGCCCGTCGTCATCGGCACCTCGAAATACACCCGATGCACGCGATCGGCATCCTGCACATAGCGTGGTGTTTGCACGAACAACCGGTCGATTGCGCCGAACATCGTGGCGTTGGCGCCAATGCCAATCGCGAGCGACATGAGCGCCACGGCGGTAAACCCCGGCGAACGCCACATGCCCCGGATGCCGTAGCGAACGTCCTGCGCGAACAATGCGAACGTGAAGCCGCGGCGTGCCTCGTGAAAGTGCTCTCGCGGAATGGTGATGTTTCCGAACGCCCGACGCGCGGCCGCGCGCGCGTCGCTCGGACTCATCCCGCTTCGAACGAGGCGATCTACCTCGTGCGCGAGATGCGACGCTATCTCGGCGGCAAAGTCGTCGTCCGAGCGGCGTTGGAGTGCGCGCCGTAACCAACGCGCGAACGTCGATCGCATGCTGTCATCCTCCAGTCAGCTCCGGTCCGACGACGAGCGCGACGCGCTTTGGAGAGCCGAGCGCTCGGTTCGCCTCTGGTAGACATTCTACCAGATACTATCGTTGCTCTGGTAGACTGTCAACCAGAAGCGTGGCGCTCAGCGCTTGAGATAGCGCCGTTCCATTTCACGCAGCAGCTCGAGCGCCCGCGGCGAGAAGGAGCCTGGGGCCGCTTGGTCGCCTCCGCGCATACATGCGAACGAGCATGAAACGCGAAACACATGGAGGATTGCGCCGCCGCGGCGATCCGCGATCCACGCGAACCGCAAGATCGATCGTATCAGCAAACGCTCAGGGCCGGCGTGTCGACACAAAGCGATCTCACGGGAGCAGCGCCGGCCCCAGCATGGTTCCATACAGGGCAATTCCCGTCGCGGCACCCACCGCGATCGCGAGAAGCGGCAAGGCGCGTTGACCGCGCGCCATGCGCCGGAACAGGAACAACCACGCGGTCAGAATGAGGAGCACGCTGAGCGCAACCAGTAGCTCGGGGGGCGCTCCAAACGCCCGGGCAACGTTGAATTCATCAAAGTTCGGCGACAGGGTCGCCGCCGGGCGACGCAGGCGCACGAAGAGATAGGCACTGCCGAGAACCGCCGTCCGGACGCCCGCCGCGAACGCCGGCGCCACCACCCAGGGGCGCGGCCCGAGACGATGAACCGCGTAGCTGCAGGCGGCCACGATGGCGAGGGTGACGAAGGGGCCAGCGGCCGCCTCAACCCCTAGCTGCCAGGCCGGAAACCCTGCCGTACCAGCCGCAGAGGTAGCGCTCGCATAGTGGAGCGCACGACCCGGAAAGCCGAACGCCGCGGCTGCGAGGTAGTGTCCGAGTTCGTGGAGCAGAATAGCGAGCGGTGCGCTGACCGCAGCGACAGTCGCCCAGGCCAAGAGGCGCGTTGGTTCGGCGGCTCGCGGGATCGCTGTGGTTGACACTGTCAGGCTCGGTCATAAGGCCAGCCAACGAGGAAAATCTAAGAACGCAGCCTGTGGCTCGCGAGCGCCGGTGAAATCGTTGCTGCGCGAAGACGGAGTAACATCTTGCATCGTGCCCGATTCTCGGCCGGACGACAGCGAGTACTATCCCTGAAATTCGTTCAACCGTCCCTTGTCGGCTGGCGCACGCCTGCAACGCAGGACAATCCTGCCGCGCATGAGTCGACGCCTCCTCGCGCTGTGCCTCGCGCTACTCACGCTGCCTTCGGCGCTCGCCGCCCAAACCGACGTCGTCCGCGGCACCGTCACCGGCCCCGATAACTCGCCGATCGAGCGCGCCAACGTTACCGTCACCACGCTGAGTGGCAACGTCTCGCGCAGCGTGCGCACGGCGCGCGACGGCCGGTTCACCATCGCCTTCCCCGGCAACGATGGCAACTACATGGTGACCGTCGCGGCCATCGGCTACAACGCCGCGCGCTTCGAGGTGAAGCGAACGGCCGATCAGACAGTGCTCATCGCCGACGTGAAGCTGTCGGCGTCGTCCATGCAGCTCGACACCGTTCGCGTGAGCGGCCGCAATCGCGTTGGTCGCGCTGACACCCTCACCGACGTGAGCGGCAGCGCGCGCGTCGTGGATAACGCCGCGGTGTCCGCGGACCAACTCGGCAATCTCGCATCGCTCGCGGCCTCACTGCCGGGCGTTCAATTCATTCCCGGCACCGACGGCGCCCCGAATTCTTTCTCGGTTTTGGGTCTCGCCGGCGATCAGAATCTCGCCACGCTCAATGGCCTGATCTTCGGCGGCGCCAATCTACCGCGCGACGCCAACGTCACCACGTCGCTCGTGACTACGCCCTACGACGTTTCCCGCGGCGGCTTCGCTGGCGGCCTGCTCTCGGTACAGTCGCGCCCCGGCAACAACTACATCGTTCGCTCATCGAGCGTGAACTTCGACTCGCCGCGCATGCAGTGGAGCGACGCCGCGGCGCACGCGCTCGGCCAACAATACGGCAACGTCTCGGCGGGCGGCCTCTTCTCGGGCCCCATCCAAACCGACAAGTCGTTCTACTCCATTGCGTACCAGGCCGGACGCCGCGCGCAAGACTATCAAACTCTGCTCAACATCGGGTCGGCCGGCCTGCAGGCGGCCGGTGTCGCGCCTGATTCAGTCACGCGTCTGCTCGCGCTCATTCAGCGCGCCGGTGCGGCAAGCTCCGTGAATGGGTTGCCGACCGGACGCTCGTCGGACAACGCACTCGTCTTCGGCACGATCGACTACGTGCCGCCGACGTCGGTGAGTGGCCAAGCATTCAACCTCACGTTCAATGGCTCGTTCGATCGGCAGCGCCCCGCGAATCTCACGACCTACGAGCTGCCGATTCACGGCGGCGAACGAACCACCGCGTTCGGTGTCGCGCAGGGGCGGCACTCCGGCTACTTCGGCTACGTGCTCTCGGAGACGTCGATTGGCCTGAGCCAGTCGAGCTCCCGCGGCAATCCGTTCGCGGATCTCCCCAGTGCTTCGGTGCGCGTCGCCTCGACTTTCGCCGACAGTCCGCCGAGCGTGCAACTGCTGGCGTTTGGTGGAAATCCAGGACTGGACGTTCGCCAGAGCGCGCGCACACTCCAAGCGCGAAACCAACTGTCGTGGTTCAGCGACAACAATAAGCACACGCTGCAGCTCACCACGGAACTTCGTCGCGACGCCTTCGAGCAGGATTTTCGCACCAATGCGCTTGGCAGTTTCTCGTACAACTCGCTCGCCGACCTCGAGGCTGATCGGCCGAGTGCGTTCGCGCGCCAATTGTCGCCGCGGTTCCGGAGTGGCGGTGCGACGATCGGCGCGGTGGCGTTCGGCGACTCCTATCGACCCAAACGCGGCGTACAATTGCAGTACGGCGTGCGGCTCGACGCAAATCATTTTGACACCGGGCCAGCGACGAATTCGGACGTCGAAGCAACCTTGGGACACGCGAATGATTACGCGCCGAACAACATCGCGCTGAGTCCACGCTTCGGATTCTCGTGGGCGTACGGCCGCGCGTCCGAGGTCAGTGCGTTCCAGGGTTCGGCCGCGGCCCCGCGCGCGGTTGTGCGCGGTGGCGTGGGCGTCTTTCAGAATTTGCCAAACGCGCAGTCGCTGGGCATGGCGTTGGACAACACGGGCTTGCCGAGCGCCGTGCAGCAACTGCTGTGCGTCGGAGGCGCGGTGCCAATTCCGAATTGGCCGGCATACGCCGCCGGCGAAGCGGCGATTCCGGCGCGCTGCGCTGACGGAAGCGCCGGCAGCGTCTTCTCGAACACCGCGCCGAACGTGACGCTCTTCGATTCGCGCTACAAGGCGCCGCGTTCGCTCCGCTCCAACGTCCAGTGGGCGGGCGCGCTGCTCGACAATCGATTCTCGGCGACCGTCGACGCGACGTATTCACTCAATCTCGACCAAACCAGCTCGCGCGATCTCAACTTTGCAGCCACGCCGCAGTTCGTGCTTGCGAATGAGGGCAGCCGCCCGGTGTACGCCCCGGCGGCGAGTGTTGTCCCGGTGAGCGGCGCGATTGCGGGGACGGCAGCGCGCGTCTCGCCGCGCTTCTCACACGTGACCGCGCTCGTATCCGACATGACGTCGGAGTCGAGGCAACTCACGGTGAGCGTGAGTCCGGTCGGATTCAACAGCCGCTATGGCTGGAGCCTTTCCTATGTATATGCCGATACCCGCGAGCGTTTTCTTGGCTTCGTGAGCACGGCCGGGAATCCGCTCGACGCGGCGTGGAGTCGCTCGGGCTTCGACTCGCGTCATCAGTTCATCTATACGCTGAGCTACAATGCGTTCGACGTCGTGCGGCTTGGTTGGTTTGGTTGGTTTCGCTCGGGCACACCGTATACGCCGCTCGTGACTGGCGATATCAACGGCGACGGCTACGTCAACGACCGCGCGTTCATCTTCGACCCGGCGTCGGTGTCGGACACGTCGCTCGCGAACGGGATGCGTTCGCTCCTCACGGTCGGCTCGCGCTCGGCGCGTGACTGTCTCGCGAGCCAGCTCGGACGCGTGGCGTCGCGCAACAGTTGCCAGGGCCCGTGGACTTCGGCGGCGAACCTCACCATTTCGTTCAACCCGATGAAGGTGCGCATGCCCCAGCGCGCCACGCTCACATTCCAGATCGCGAATCCGCTTGGAGGCGCCGATCTGCTGTTGCATGGCGAACGCGGATTGCGCGGGTGGGGACAGCCGTTCACGCCGACGAGCAGTCTACTGTTCGTGCGCGGCTTCGATCCGACGACGCAACACTTTCAGTACGCCGTCAATCAGCGCTTCGGCGCCACGGCGTCGTCGCTCAACATCACTCGCTCGCCCGTGACGCTGACCGCGTTGCTCCGTGTGGACATTGGCCCGTCGCGCGAGCGGCAAGATCTCACACAAGCGCTGGACTTCGGTCGCACCCGCGGCAAGAACAAAGTCACGGCCGGGATGCTCCGCTCCGCCGTGCTGTCAGGCGGGATCATGAATCCGATGGCGCAAATTCTTCGGCAGAGCGACACACTCGGACTCTCGCAGGACCAAGCCGATAGCATCGCGCTATTGAATCGCGCCTACATCATTCGTCTCGACTCGATCTGGGTGCCCACGGCGCGATTCCTGGCCGATCTCCCCGATCGCTACGATCAGGACGATGCCTACCGCCACTATCGCGTGGCACGGGAGGCGTCGATCGACGCGTTGATGCGTCTGTCGCCGATGGTGAAGTCGTTGCTTACCGGCGAGCAGCTTCGCCGCCTCCCATCCGTAGTATCGTCGTTCCTCGATCCTCGGTACCTCGCCGCCGTGCGCTCGAGCACCTCTGGCTCGGGCTTGGCATCCATCGTCGCGCCGCCCGCCGCGGGCGCTATGATGCGCACCGCTCGTTGACCCATTTAGACATCTCTCATGCGCCTTCTTGTGCTTGCACTCGTCGCTGCCCCGCTCGGGGCACAAACTCCGACGGTCCGTCTGCTGAACGCGCCTGACGCGTCGAGCAAGCGCATCTTCGGTGACGTTGCGGCCGTTCGGCAGCTCGCCAATGGCTCCATCCTTGTGAACGACCCGTCGGCGCGGCAGCTCAGCGTCCTCGATCCAACGCTCCAAAACACCGCGATTCTTGCCGACTCGGCCGCGGGCAGCGCCAACTACTACGGCTCCCGGCCCGGTGGCCTCACCATATATCTCGGAGATTCGACGCTGTTCGTCGATCGCTCGAGTGCCACGATGCTCGTCATCGATCCGAGCGGAAAAGTCGTGCGCGTCGTTTCGGTGCCGAGGTCCGATGACGTGATGACGATGGGCAATGGACCGCACACCGGCGCGGACGCGCGCGGCCGCATCATCTATCGCAACATGCCGCGGTTTCTCGGCGGCGTGCGACCCGGCGGTGGTGGGAGCCGCGAGGCCGGATCGCGTAGCGGCGGTGGAACCGGTGGCGGACCGCCTCCGGTCATGGTGTCGAGCGACAGTGAAGCGATCGTGCGCGTCGATCTCAAGACGCGGCGGCTCGACACGGTCGCGATGATGGCGATCAAGAACGATCACTACACCGTCACGAAGGTCGACAACGAGTACAAGATTGGTAGCCGCCTCAGTCCGTACTTCATGGTCGACGAATTCGTCGTGCTCTCCGACGGCACGCTCGCGATCGTTCGTGGACGGGACTACCACGTGGACTTCATCACCACGGATGGTACGAAGACGTCGGGACCAAAGATCTCGTATGACTGGAAGCGAATGAGCGAAGACGCGAAGATCGCATCGCTCGACTCGGCGATCAAAGCGTGGCGCGATTTCTTCGCCGGCCGAGCCAACGCGCCCATGCCAGGCTGGGTGAGCCCCGCCGAGCTTCCCGACTACTTGCCGGCGTTTCCGCCCGACGCCGCGCGCGCCGATGCCGACGCGAACGTCTGGGTGCGCACCAACGCGACGCGCGCCGGCAGTGCGGGCGCCATCTATGATGTCATCAATCGGCGCGGCGAGTTGATCGACCGGGTACAGATTCCGCCTGGCCGCCAGATCGTCGGGTTCGGCAAGGGCGGTGTCGTCTATATGTATGCGCCGGACCAGGGGGGCGGCTGGATCGAGCGCTCGAAGCGCTGACGGTGCCACTCTCCTACGTTCTTCCTTGTGCGGACGCCATTGATGATGCCCTGCATGTATTCCTGCATCGCCGGTTGCGTTGGGCGCCGCCATCATGACGTACGAACGGACTACGGAACGATGGGCGTGGCCACCGGTGTGGGCGTAGCGCGTGGCGCTGACGTGAATCCGAGTCCCAACTGACCGAGCGCGTTCGCGCCCCAGCAATAGGCCTCGCCGGACTGACGAAGTGCACAGGCGTGCGACGCTCCGCCCGTGATCGTGAAATATCCAGGTCCGTCGGTGTAGACGCGTGTTGGGGTCGACGGCGACGTGAAGGTGAGGTTGCCGAGTTGTCCGCTGCTGTTCTCGCCCCAGCAGTATGCTTCGACCGTGCCGTCGAGACCCGTGGTGAGCGCGCACGACATCGCTTGTCCCGCCATCACATGCCGCGCCGTGCCGAGCACGCCGACCGCCGGTGTCGGCACCGACGAGAAACTCGGAGAGCCCGGCCCAGTCCCCAGCTGACCTTGCAGGTTGTTCCCCCAGCAATACACCGAGCCCGCCGTCACCGCGCATACGTGGTTGAAACCGACGGAGACCTCCGAGAAGCTGCGCCCGCCGCCCGCGACCTTCACCGGGACGAAGGATTGGGTGTCCGACGAACCGTTGCCGAGCATTCCGCCGGTGTTGCTTCCCCAACACCAGATGTCGCCGGTCGTCGTCACCGCGCAGGTAGTAAATCCGCCCGCGTCGACTTGCGCGAAGCGAGTACCCGCGTCGAAGCCAGGAATGTCTGGATTTACCACCACGCGAAGCGGGTGCGTGTAGCCCGCAACGTCGACGCCGACTCCCAAGGCTCCGGTGGCGTACCCGCCCCAACACCACACTCTCCCGTCGCCATCGAGGGCACAAACATGATTGACGCCAGCAGAAATCTGCTGGAACGAGTGGCCGCCGAGAACGCCCTGGGGAGTTGGGTACGCAATCACGTTCTGCGCGTCGATGCCGATTTGGCCCTGGAGATTGCTGCCCCAGCACACCGCGGCGCCTCCGTTCCCCAGTCCGCACGCGAAACGCTGTCCCGCGGTAACCTGTGTGAGCGGAACGATGCCCGCGGCGACAAGGGTGGGTCGATTGCGAGCGGTGAATGTCCCTTCGCCGAGTTGACCAAAGCCGTTGTCGCCCCAGCAATACGGCCGACTCGACGCGACAGCGCAGGTGAAATCCCAACCAGCGACGATAGTTGCGAACGGAAGTGTCGCGTTCGCGGTCGCCACGAATTTCACGGAATCAGTCGGCAGGCCGTCGGCGTAAGCGACGAGGACATTCGGTCCAGCGAGCGGGCCAAGTGTCCAGGCTCCAGCGGTCGCTTCTCCGAGCATGTCGCTCGACGTCGTCGGCCTCGCGACCTGACCGCCGCCGCTTCGGATGAAAAACCGTACCGTGTGATCGGGAACACGATTTCCGTAGGTGTCCACGAGCATGACGCGAGGCTCGAGCGAGACACGACCGTTCACAGCACCGCTTTGATTGTCGCCCGCCACCAAGGTAATGCGCGATGGCGGCCCTGCCGTCACGAACAGGTGGAGGCGTGCCGAGAAACCATTCGTCAGTGACGCACGAAGATCGTATGTGCCCGACTGCAGGAACGAGAGATCGAAGATTGCCCGACCAGCGGTCGCCTGTTGCGTCAACGTTCCCCGCACGACACCCGGCCCAACAGGAGTTGTGCACGTTGGGTCATAGGTCGCCTGGCAGTAGAGAACCTCCATCGTCACCGGCATGTCGACGTTGGCAACGCGACCGCCTTCATCCCTCAATTCCACCGTGAGCGGCAATGGCGCGTGCGGAGGCACAGTCGTTGGCGGATTGACGAACGCCGGGCTCACGTGCAGCGGCGTCACGGGATCGACGATCGCGAAGTCGCCCAACGTCAGGACATACCCGCCAATCGCGCGCGGGCTCGGGCAACGGAGCCCCGACGTGACGTCTTGCAGGCGCAGCACCTCGATCTCCCCGATGATCGTGCCCTGCACGTTACCTGAAGAGAGAGGCTTTGAGTGCGCGAGCCTCAGCGGCGTGATGTCAGGCGGTGTTTGGTCCGACGCCAGACATAGCCCAACGAGCGCCGGATAGTTGAGCGCGGAGTTTGGATACGTCTTGAACGAGCGAAACTCGCGGTACTGGCACAGCGAGGTGTCGAGTGGACCGCGGCACGCCTCTGGGCCAATCCCCTCGATCTTCGTAATGAAGAGGAACGTCGGGTACTGGAAGGTGAGCGGCCCAAGCGTGATCGCGGCATCGCCGGCTGAAATCGTCCCTGCGAAGCCCGGAGCGACAATGGAGAGCGCCGCATCCGTATTCGGCCCGACGTCCGGCACCGCGGCGTTCGGTCCCTCGTAGACGTACGCCGCCATCAGCAACACCAGGCGCGCGATGGCGTGTTCCGCGGTCTCACCCAGCGCCGGTGTCATGTCGTTCGTTTTTCCACGCATCCATTCGACGAGGTCGATCAGCTTCCTGACGGCTTCCGACGGATCCGTGGACAGCGCCCTCTGGACGTTCTCCCAACGTGCCGCCACCGAAGTCTCATGCCCGGTCTTGAACAACTGGAGAATGAGTGCGTCGATCCGCTCATCGAGCGTCGGTGCTTGCACCGACGCGTTCGCGAGTTGTCGCGAGCCTGAGACGGACGAACCGTCTCGCGCAGAATCCGAGCAGCCGAGAACCAGAAGGGCGATCGCGACACGAGCCAGAACGGAGCGCATACCAGTGGGGGCTGAGAGGTGAGACGTGCGGTCCACCTGTGTGACGTGGGCACCGCCCATTCCTTCTCACTTGCCCTCTGTCCCCTCCCGCCATATGAGTGTTGCCATGCTGATTCCCGCGATCGGTGGCGCCCTGCTCCTCCTCGCCCAAGATCCGGCCGTACCGCCTCGCCGCATCGTCGCCGACGCGCTTCGTGCCGTGGAAGGCGATAGCGTAGACGCGGTGAAGCGCCGCTGGTCACGCGCCGTCCCCGATCGCGCCGCACTCCTCGGGCTCGGCGCGCTCAGGCGACTCACGTACGACTACGTGATGAGCGACTCCGCCCTCGATCGCGTCGTCGCGCTCGAGTCCGATGACGCGCTGGCCGACTACGCGCGCCTCGAGAAAGCCACCTCGCTCGTGACGCGCGGGCGATTCAACGACGCCGCCGTGATCTATGAGCAAACACTCACGAGTGCCGAGCGTCGTGCCGACACCACGGCCATGGCTGAGGCGTTGCTCGGCCTCGCGGTTCCACGCTCACGCTCCGCGCCGCCGACGGACGTGGTCGCGCTCCTCGATCGCGCCGCACGACTCAACCGAGGCGATGCCGCTCGCGAGTCGAATCAACTGTGTCAGCGCGCATCCCTGTTCGCGCGCTTTGGCCGGCCGGAGGCCGCCGCGTTCATCGACTCCGGCGAGAAACTCGCCGCCCGCGCCGGCGACAAACGGCAGCGGGCGCGATGCATTCACGTCCGCGCGCAAATGTTCGCGGGCCGCGGCTTCATCGACCGCGCGGCGTCAGAGTTGGTGAAAGCAAGACCGTTGTTCGAACAGAGCCGCGACCATGCATCGCTCGCCGCGATCCTGCAGTGGCGCGGCTACCTCTGGCTCACGCTTGGCCATCCGGGCCTCGCGCGCCATGAGCTCACCGCCGCGATCGCCGAAGGAGAACGCGCACAAGCGCCGTCACCAATTGGCTGGTCGCTGATCAGTCTCGGGCTGATTTCCCTCGAGCTCGGCGACCGGGCGACCGCCACGGAGCAACTCACTCGCGCCCGCACATTGCTCGAGCAACAGGGCGACGCGTGGGGTGCGATCACGGCGCGCGGTGCGCTCGGCGGCGTTGCCCGCGCGGCGGGCGACACCGCGAAAGCGCGCGCCGAGTACTCCGAGGTCCTCGCGTGGGGTGAGCGTACCGGCAACGTGCAACTGCAGCGGAACATGCACGACGCACTCTCGTCGCTCGCGGAGATGGCGCACGACTGGCGCACCGCCGAGCGTGAATTGGCATTCGCGCGGGAGATCTCCGTGAAAGCCAAGGCGACGGGCTGGCTCGATGGTCAATTCTTTCGCGATGGGCGCCTCGCGCTTCGTCGTGGAAACTTCGCGAGCGCGGAAAAAGCACTCCAGCGGCAGCTTACCCTTCTGGACTCGTCACAGCACAGCTTACGCTACACCGTTCGTGCGTTGCTCGCCGAGGTATACGCCAAGACTGGTGCGTTGCCCAAAGCGGAGGCGGAGCTCGTGAGCGCGAGCGAGGAGGTCGATCGCTGGCGCGGACAGCTCTCGGAACACGATCTGCGCGCCCGCTACTTGGAGTTCAGCAATGGGTTGGACCCCGATCTGGGCGTCGCCACCGTCATCGCCACGCTCGCGCGGGCGGGTCGCGTTGAACCAGCGTTTGCGCTCGCCGAATCACGGCGCGCCCGCGAGCTGACCGATCAAATTGCGCGTGCGAAGTCGGCGGAGTCGCTGTCGACTGTACAGCCACGCGCCGCCAGGAAGGCGGCATCGTTGGCGGAGGCGCGTCAACTCTTGCCGGACGAAGCGACCGCCTTGCTCGAGTACGTGACGGGCCGCGGTGGCGAGCCGTCCACGCTGTTCATCGTCACTCGCAACGCGATTGAGAGTCGAGCACTGCCGGCGATCGACTCGCTCGCGGCCGATATCAATCGATTGACGACCGTGATCGAAGCCGGTGGCAACGTCAAGCCACTCGCCGAAAAACTCGGCGGCGTCTTGCTGCAACCGGCGTTGACCGCACTGGGACAGCAGGTGACGAAGCTGCTCGTCGTTCCGGATGGCATGTTGGCGCGTGTGCCGTTCGACGCGTTGCGCATCGACGGCCGCTTCGCCATCGAACGGTTCACCATCGGCTTGCTGCCATCCGCGACCACGTTGCTCGCGCTCAAACAGCGTGGCATCCGCGAGCAACCGGTTCGCATCCTGGCGTTCGGCGACCCGGCGTTTGATTTAGACTCTACTCATATCACGGACCCGAGCACCACCATCTATCGCTCGGCGTTTACGGCGAAGGGCGGTGGTGGCCTCGCGCGGTTGGCCGCGTCCGGCTTTGAGGTGGAGAACGTGGCGCGCTACGCGCCGAACGCCGTCGTTAGAAAGGGATCCGGCGCGAGCGAGGCTTTTCTTCGGAAGGCGCCACTCGACTCGTTCCGCATTCTCCATTTCGCGACGCATGCGCTGGTGGACGACGAAGCCGTTACGCGCACGGCATTGGCGCTCGCCCCCGGCGACGGAGAAGACGGCTTTCTCGGCCCTGGCGATCTGTCGGCGCTCGACTTGAACGCCGACCTCGTGGTGCTGTCGGCGTGTCGCACGGCGGGTGGCGTGGTCGTCGCGGGCGAAGGTGTGCAGGGACTCACCGCTCCACTCCTGCAAGCGGGTGCACGGTCGGTCATCGCGACGCAGTGGCGTATCGCCGACAGCAGCGCGGGCGAGCTCGTCGACGGTGTGTACCGTGCACTGGCCGCGGGTCATCCCCTCGGCGACGCATTGCGCGCCGCGAAGTTGAGCGCGTTGAAGGCTGGTGTTGCACCGAGTGAATGGGCAGCGTTCGTGGTGGTGGGCGACCCGAGCGTGCGCATCCCGTTGCTCGCGACGAACCGCTTCCCCTTCGCCAGTGCATGGGTCGTGGCCGCACTCGGTGCGCTCGTCGGACTTTACGGCTGGATGCGAAAGCGGAGAGGCGCTGTCGCGGCCTGAGTACCATCATTGAATCGTGCGTGAACCTGCCAGATGTACTCCCCGCCGCGCGCGAGCATCACGTTGGTGGGAAGCGTCAGCGCGGTATCTGAGGTCAGCGTCGCGTAGATCGAGTCGCCGGCCGCGGAGAGAAGCTCCAGTCGGTAGTCCACCGCATCGGCAGTGCGTCGCCAGACGAACTGTGGTGATGGCGTGGCGGGGATACTCGCCGATGGTGTGACGAGAAGTGGAGCACCACCACGCATTGCGCTCTCGCGACCACGCAAGCTGAGCGTAGTCACGCCGGCAATGGCGAGAACAACGCCGGCCGCGGCTGCCCACCGCCACAACGGTGCACCGCGGTCGCCCTCAATTGCGACTCGCGCGGCATCGACGGATCGCAGCAGCTCGAGATCGCGACGACAAGCGTCGCACGACATCGCATGATCGAGGGTCGCCAGTCGTTCTGGTTCGCTCCCTTGTTTCTCGACCAGCGCGACGAGGGCCTCGGGAGACGGGCAGGCTGCAGCCGCTCGACGATCGCGCGCGAGTCGACGGGCGTAGGCAAGACGAAGCTCGCTGTCGTTCATCGTGCCGCCTTGGGGCCAATGCCGCGTTCCGCGAGCCGTTCGCGTAGATCCGCCAGTCCGCGATACAGCAGGTTTCGCGTTTTCGCCTCTGACCAGCCCAGGAGCTGCGCGATTTCCTCTCGGTCGTACCCCGCAAGAAACATTTTCACCACCGGCCGTCGTGACGGAGTGATCTCTTCCACGGCCTGTGACACGGTCATCTCGAGCTCCTTCGATTCCATCACCTGATCGGGACTTGGCGTGATCCCGAGACGATGCTCATCCCGCTCCGGAATTGTGTCGATGGGGTCTTCTCGCTTGCGGCGGGCACGAATGATGTCGAGCGCGGCGGACACCGCCGTTCGATACACATAAGACGAAGACGTGGCCGCAATCTGCTCACTCGTGTCTCGAGCGTGCCAGACACGGAGCCTGACGGACTGCATCAATTCGTCGACTTCGGCGTCGGCGAGACCGTGGCGACCTCCGACGCTGCGCACCAGCGCCTGAAAGCGCTGGAGCAAAGATTCGATGGCCGGAGACAGTGGATTGCGGCTCACCGCGGGTTGGTCAGGTCGTGTCGGCGGCGGCGGAGACCCACGCATGCTTGCCGGAGGCAAGCGTCGCCACCACGCGTTCGTAGCCTTCGAGCTCGTATGAAAAGAGATACGGCATAGTTCGAAGAAGGTATCGCATCCGCGGCGCCGCCGCTCTTGTGTGGTGCACGCCGCGGCCCGAACGTTCGCGCGCGATGAATGAGCGCGCGCCGGAACAACGAACCCCTCTGCGAGAGCTCGCGAGTCTGTTCTTGCGACTCGGCCTCACGGCCTTCGGCGGGCCGGCGGCGCATATCGCGATGATGGAAGACGAAGTCGTGCGCCGGCGGCGGTGGCTCACGCGCGACGAATTCCTCGACTACCTCGGCGCCACGAATCTCATTCCGGGCCCGAACTCTACCGAGCTCGCGATTCACATCGGAAATGCGCGCGCTGGCTTTACTGGGCTCCTGGTGGCCGGCGTGTGCTTCATCCTTCCGGCAGCGCTCATCGTGACGGCGGTCGCGTGGGCATACGTTCGATTCGGTGCGCTCCCGGCAACGGCCGCCCTACTGTACGGCGTCAAACCCGTGGTGATCGTGATTGTGTTCCAGGCATTGCTTGGCCTGGGACGCAGTGCGCTCAAGACGCGCGGCCTGCTCGCCCTGGGCGTCGCGGCACTCGTTGCGGCGGCGCTCGGCGTGAACGAGCTCCTCATTCTCGCGGTCGCGGGACTCTCGTCCGGAGCCATGAAGAGCCGCGGCTCGTCGTTTACCGCGTTCGTTCCATTCACGCCGTTGGTGGTAGTCGCGGGTGCGCCGTTTGGACTGTGGCCATTGTTCCTGGTGTTCGCGAAGATCGGATCGGTGCTCTTCGGTAGCGGCTACGTTTTGCTCGCGTTTTTGCGAGCGGATCTCGTCGAACGCCTCCACTGGCTCACCGAGCAACAACTGCTCGATGCTGTCGCGGTGGGACAAGTGACTCCCGGTCCTGTTTTCACGACGGCAACGTTCGTCGGCTATCTGCTCGGTGGTGGTGCCGGCGCGCTCGTCGTGACGTTCGGCATTTTCCTCCCGGCATTCGTGTTCGTCGCGCTGAGCGCATGGGTGCTTCCACGTCTCCGGCGCTCGACGTTCGCGGGCGGCGTTCTCGATGGCGTCAACGTCGCGTCGCTTGCGTTGATGGCCGTGGTTACCGTGTTGCTCGCACGCGCCGCGCTTGTCGACCTGCTCACGATTCTCGTGGCCATCGCGAGCGCCATCGCGCTCGTCCGGTTTCGTGTGAACTCGAGCTGGTTGGTTCTCGCCGGCGCGTTGATCGGAATCGTGAAGCCTCTCCTCGGGTAAGATCGCGTCAGAGGTGCTTGAGAAACCGCTCGCGCGCGTTGAGAAAGTCCCGCGTGAGCTGCACGTGCTCGAGCTCTTCAAACTCCACACGCGCGATCGGAACGTGATCGCAACTGTAGATCGTCGCGTCGGGAAAGCCGAGCAGGATGGGCGAATGCGTGGCGATGATGAACTGCGCGTCCCTCGTGAGCATTTCGCGAATCATCGCCATGAGGCCGAGTTGGCTCTGCGGTGAGAGCGGTGCTTCAGGTTCGTCGAGTAAATAAAGGCCACCCGGCACGAACCGCGACTGAAAGAGCTTGAGAAAACTCTGACCGTGCGAGTTGGCGTCGAGATTCACGCCATACCGCCGCTCCATGTCGGCGAGCGAGGCGGCCATTGGCCCCTGCGCGAGCCCTTTGGCGTACGCCGAGCGTCCCGCGTATTCGACGTCGAGCTCCGCCAGCCGCTGCAACATTTCGCTGCGCATCTTGGAGAGCTCTTTCGCGAATCCAAAGAAATCTTCCGCGCGCAGAAAGAAGCCACGCCGGACGCGCTTGTTCCACGCCAGCGCGAGTGCGGCGCCGAGCGTGCGTTGCGCCTCGAGCGTATCGTCGCGATCGACGCTCGCGCTGCCGACGGTGGGCAAGTTGGCCGCGACCGCAATCCCCTCGAGTAGCGTTGACTTTCCGGATCCGTTCTCGCCCACGAGAAACGTGACGCTCGGGGACAACTCGATCGTCCCCAGCGCGCGGATGATGGGAACGCTGAACGGAAAGGACTCGTTCGCTGTCGGACGAAGAGAAAGAGAACGCAGATGCGGCATGGACCGCGGAACAACTTAACGGTAATTCGCCTTACGGTTTTTTCCCTGGCGGTGTCGGCTTTCTCGGATTGTTCGGCTTTGCTTTGGCTCCGCCATTCCCCGGAACCGATGCCGGGGGACCGCCACCGGCACCGTTTCCGGGACTTCCTCCTGCCGCGCGCTTCGTTTCCGCCAGCGCTCGGCCGGTTTCCGTTGGACGATGCGTCTGCGCCGCGGCCGACGGCACTGGCACCTCACTCGGCAAGCTTTCGAGATCGCGATCCGACGCACGCGCCTTCAAGCGATCCGACACGCGCGCGAGCGCGTCATCGGAATTCAGCCCGCGATCCAGCAAGCTGCCCACCACGTACAACGGCACAGCAAGCGAACGATCCTTCGGCGCGGACTTCGCCAACGCACTAACCTTGGCGCCATGCGCACCCTTGCGCAGCGCCTCGGCGGCGGCCTCGATCTCGTCGTCCACCGCCTTCTGTCCCCGCGCTGTCTCCAGGAGATCCTTCGCCACCTCCATGCGCGCTTCCTGCTCCACCACCGACCGTTCGATCGAGTCCGGACGAATGCCTCTCGCCGCGAACTTGAGCGCGCGGTTCTCGAGTGCTTCAGCCGGCAACTCGCGCGAGCGCGCCTTCGCGATCACCGCGAGAACCCGCGCCGCAACGTCTGCCGGCAACACCTGCTTCAACCGCGTCGACGCGTCAGTCGCCGGCGTCTGCGCCGCCACCGGCGCGCCGCCAAACAGACCGACCACGACAACCGTTTTCAACGTTCTCATGAACCGCATGGGCCCACCCTCTTTGTGACCTGCTCATACGTGTGGACTGCACGGAAACGGGGACACGTCACCGAACGCTCAGAATTCCCACGGTTCCCCCGAATTCGTCCACCGTCGACAAGAGGCCGGGCGGCACCATCCACGGCCCCCCATTGAGACGGACGTTCATTTGATGCGTTCCGACCGGGATTGGCAGCGTAACGCTCCACCACCCGTCTGACCCACGCGTGAGACGCACGGGCTGCCAATGTGTGAAGTCTCCGCTCACCTCGACCACCGTGGCCGCGGGGGCGTTCACGCGCAGTGCGCGCCGCGTCCCCGTCACCGTACGAACCTCGAATCCACTCACCGCGCCCGTCGGTCGCGTTTCATTGCGTGGCGCGGCGCTCGGCTCCGGAGCAGCACGACTATTCCGAGACGCAAATCGAAGCGCGACTGTCACGAAGCGACCGCCCGGATAACCCTGCGTGAGATCGATGGGATATGTGCCCGCACTCCCGACGAGCGCGACCTGCGACGACATCCACACGACAGCGTTCACGCCTCCCCATACCCGTGAATTGCCACCGACCGCTGGGCCAACCGACCCAGCGCGAATCCCGGCGCTGGCACCCCATTCGACCGTGCGCGTCGGGTAACGCAGCGCCGTTTGGATGTCCGTATAGCGAATCGTGTCCTGCACCACGACTGGACTCAGCGACATGAGAGCCGTCATAGCTCCACGCTGCACCAAGCCACCGAGCTCTGCCTGGCGCACGGTACGCCACACGTTGCCATCCCACGTTCGCCCTGAGCCAACGCCCATCCAGCCACCACCGTCACGGACGCTCGCGTACCCACGCGCCACGACGAGCCACTCGCCCGTCTTCGTGCCGTCGTGATGCGAGCTTCCACCCAGTGACGCCGACACCTCGCCGCTAAATGCACCGGCCTTAGGCGTGGAAAGCGAAGGTGTGAGCCCCGCTTGCACACTCATCCCGCCTAGTCGCGACACGTTCGCGAAGGTGGCGAGGGTGGCGTGCGCCCAATCGAACTGGAGCGTCGGCGAGAGGGAGGGCCCCGTCGATCGAATGCTGTCGGCGTACCACACGCCACTCCCGGCGACGTCGACACTCGAGACCACTCGCTGCGCAGATACCGTGTTGGCGGCGAGCGTGATGACAACGCTCGTCATCCTGAGCACAGCGATCGTCGTCATCCTGCCCTGATGCGAGCGACGCGAGCGTAGGGCCTGCCCTGATGCGAGCGACGCGAGCGTAGGGCCTGCCCTGATGCGAGCGACGCGAGCGTAGGGCCTGCCCTGATGCGAGCGACGCGAGCGTAGGGCCTGCCCTGATGCGAGCGACGCGAGCGTAGGGATGACCACATTCGCTGCGCTCAGGACGACCCCACGACGACAATCGAGCTGCGGGTATCGAACTCGTCCGAGCTCGCCGGCGCGAAAGGATCCGCCACCCAGCGCTTGCCGTCGACAATGAATGCGTACTCGTAGCGGCCACGCTGTAACGGTACGGAGACGGTCCACGCATTGCCATTCGGCACGAGCGGTGTTGCGTCGGCGCCCCACGCGTTGAAGTCGCCGACGAGCGAGACAGACTTCGCGTCGCCCATGAAGACGAATCGCACAACGTTCACAGTATCGTGAACTACCTGCGCCACGACGCGCGGCTCAGCCGCGGCCCGCGGGCGCGTGCTCAGCGCCGTGAGCGCGGCGATGGCCGCCACGGACGCCGCCATCGCAAGCGCCGCAATCGGCGACAGTCGCACCGTGATGGGCGTTTGCCACCACGTGGCACCGAACGTTCGGACGCGCGGCAGGACGCGGCCGTCGATCGGACGATCGGCGCGAATCGCGTCCACGAGCTCGTCCTCGAAGTCGTCCGACAAGTGCTCGGGCTTGCGAAGGACGCGGCCCAAGCGCTCACCGAAGATGTCGTCCTTGTTGCGCCGCTCGTCAGACATCGTGTACCTCCTCCAACAGCTCGCGGAGCCGCGAGCATGCTCGTTTCACCCGCATCTTGAGCGCGGAAATCCCAACGCCGGTAATCTCGGTCATCTCGTCGTAGCTCAACTCCTCGACGTATTTCATCACGAACGCCTCGCGCTGATCCACGTCGAGCTGGTCCAATGCATACTGCACGTCTTCGAGCGTTTCGCGTCCGTCTACCGTCGGCCCGACGGCAGCGTGCTCGAGCCGCACCTCGTCGCGCACGAGACGACGGTCTCGGCGTGTACGCCGCACGACGTAGGTGCGACACTCGTTGGCGACGATCTGATACAACCACGCACCGAACCGCGCCGGCTCGCGACAGCGGTCGAGCGCGCGGTACGCGCGAATGAATGCCGACTGCAACACGTCTTCGGCCTCGTCGCGGTTGCCAACCATCCGCACGGCGAAGCGCGCATACGCGTCGCGGTAACGGCGACTCAATTCAGCGAATGCGTCGACGTCCCCTGCGGACGCGGCCACCACGAGCTCAGCGTCTGTTGCGGTGTTCACATCCATACGACTGCCGGGTTCGGCCGTGAAGTCACACAGATTTGGGGCGTTTGGCAACTGAATCAAGTGATGCGCATCACACGTGTGACGCGCACGCACATCGTGGCCGTCCAATCACTTAGAGGCCGCGCATGATGGCAGGAATTCTGCCGAGGCCAGCGTCACATTCGTCACCCGTTGGAGATCCACAATGCGAACCATTCGTTCGACTATTCTTGCGGTTTTCTCGGTCGCCGCACTCGTGGTGACCGCGTGTTCCGGCGACTCGACGACCGGCCTGAACAGCAACATGGGGAAAGTCGTCGTTCGGCTGACCGACGCGCCGTTCCTCACCGACTCACTCAAGAGCGTCGACATCTTCGTCGTCCGCGTCGATGGCCGAGTGCAGGCCGCGACCGATGCAGAAGCAGACGCCAACGTGGAGGACGGTAACCAGGGTGGTTGGAAGACCCTCGCCTCCCCGAACGGGTCCATCAATGTGCTCGAGCTGCAGAACGGTAAGAGCACGCAAATCGGCGAGACAGCGCTCGAGGCCGGCACGTACAGCGGCTTCCGCTTCATCATCGATCCCGCGAAATCGAGCGTGACGCTCAAGAACGGCACCAAGCTCACTGGGTCGAGCAATCCGGGCATCACGTTCCCGAGCGCGAACAAGAGCGGCATCAAGATCATTCTCTCGGAGCCCGTCAAGATCGTCGGCGGTTCTACGACCACGCTGCTCATCGACTTCGACATCAACAACAGCTTCGTCCAGCGCGGCAACTCGATCGAGAAAAACGGGCTGCTGTTCAAGCCGACGATCAAGGCGACGGTGACCGACGCGGCGACCGTGAACGCAATGATCAAGTTCGTCAATGCGACCGGCACGCCGATCAATATCCTTCAGGGCTCGAATCCGTTGACCGGCGGCAGCAACATCGCGTTCGGCGCCAGCTCTTCATGCTCGAGCGTGGCCGCGGCGACACCGGGACTCTCTGTCGTGCAGGTTGGTTCGACCACGCCGCTCACCGGGCTTACACTGAGTCTGACCGCTGGCAACAGCTACACGGTCATCGCCTACCCGAACGCGACTGGCGGCGTCCAATTCTCAACGTTGTCCAACACCTTCACGCCAACGTCGGGACAGACTGGCCTGCGTGTATTCAACGCATCCGGCGGCACCACCGGTGTCGACGTCTTCGTGACGGCCTCAGGTGCGCCACTCGGCACCGCAACGGTGGCGAACACGCTCAACGGTTCGAGCTCGTCGTTCGTTAGCGTGCCTGCCGGATCACAACATTCGGTTGACGTCCACCGGCTCGACCACCGTGTTGCTCGACGTCGGAGCGCAGACGCTCACGGCGGGCCAGAATGCAACTCTCGTAATCGCGCCGCCGGCAACCGGGTCGACAACCCCACGTGCGTTCCTCGTGGCCGGTTGCTAATCCCGACTTCTGAAGAGAGCGAGCCCTAGCCGTGAGCAGCCACAACGATCAGGAGCAGCTGAGCTCACGGCTCTGAGCAGGCTGCTCCTGACGGCTGACAGCTTAGGCTCGGCTGCTCACGGCTTGGGCTCGCCTTCTTTAGAGGGTGGTGTCGGCGGCGGAGCGATGTGTGCGCAGTCGCTCAGAGCTCACAGCTCAAAGCTGCTGTGTGCGTAGTCGCTCAGAGCTCACAGCTCAAAGCTGCTGTGTACGCGGGCGCTCATGGCTCACAGCTCGCAGCGAAGGAATCAGGCTACTTGAGCTCGACCGTTCTCTCAACCTTGGCGCCCGGCAGCAATCGCAACACAATCTCGTCGGCGACCCGAAGCCCGCGAGTGACGACAACTTCCACATCGTTCGTTGGACCGAGCTCCACGATTTGCCGCACTGTCTCGCGACCATCGCGCTTGTAGACGAACGCGCGCTTACCTTCGCGGTGCACCGCGGAGACCGGAAGTGAAATTACGTCCTTCACACCCGCGACCTCGATCCGGTTCGACGTCGTCATCGTCGGCCGTAATGTCGTATCCGCACTCGTCACGTCGATCAACACTTCGAAAACTTTCGCGTCCTGATTGAGCCGCTGTTCGCCCGTATTCGCAACCGATACCACTTCGCCGGTCCAGCGCTTGTTAGGTAGCGCGTCGAGGCCGATGTCCACGCGCTGTCCCACCTTGATCCGCTTGATGTCGGCTTCGTTCACGTACGTCTGCGACTGCATGCGCGCGAGATCCGGCAACGTGGCCACCGTCGGCTCGAAGGCGTAGTACTGCGACCCGACGCCCTTTCGCCGTCCCATGAAGTCGCGGAGATAGATCACCATTCCCGACGCGGGCGCGCGGACGGTGAATTGCGCCTCTGCTTCCTCGACCATTCTGAGATTGTTCTTCTGTCGCTCGAGACTCGTGTTGGCGATCACGAGTTTGGCCGTCGCTTGTTGCGCCTTGACGTCGAGCGTCTTCTTCGCCTGATCGAGCGCGCGCGACGCACGATCGTAGTCGATCTCGGCCTGACGCTTGATGGTTGGCGCCTCGTACTGCGCCTGTTGCCGGGCGAGACGCTTCTCCTCGAGGAGATACTCCGCCGTACGCACGTCCTCGCGCGCCTGCGCCAACGTGAGCGCCGAGTCGAGCGCCGCGTTGGTGTATTCGGCTTCGGCTTTGCGAAGGTCGAGCCGCACCGTTTCCATTCGCGTCGCGGCTGGCGCGCGGTCGAGCTCCGCGACACGGTCGCCGGGCTGCACGACGGTCCCTTCGGGGACGAGCCACGTGATCTTCGTTTGATAGATCTGCGCGTTCTGCGACTTCGGGCCTTCGATTGGCACGAAGCGCGGCGCTTTGAGCTCGCCCGTCGTCATGATGCTGACGGCAAACCAGTCGTGATGTTTGGGATGGATGAAATCGCGCGTCGGCGCGTCGCCGCCGCCTCCGGCAGGATACACCTTGAAGGCGACCGCGACGATCCCGAGCACGACGAATAACGGCAGGGCAAACCAACGTCCGGTGATTCTCATGTCTGCCTCCGAGCTGGCAGTCTTCGATGAGGAACATCGGAAGATTCGCCTGAACGCCGGCCGGACGCCAGATGGCGCAATCCGGCAGGCCGGCCGCGCGAACCGGAATTGCGTTCTGAGACCACCCGTCGCGAGGGAAGTCAGTGGTCGCGAGCGCGAGGATGCTTACGAGAAGCGTGCTCAGCATCCGAACGACAGGATTACCGAGCGTTCACGCGGCCACCCGTCACCCGCTTTTGGTCCGATCTCTGCACTTCCGACGCCGAAATCAACGGGTCGGAGAGTCATGAGCAAGCTGTTGCGCGGAGTTGCCGCGGGGTACGGCGCGAAAAAATTGGGGGGCGGCTGCTTCAGTACCGTCCTCATTTTCATCATTCTGTGGTGGCTGCTGGGCCACTTCGGAATCTTCAAGTAGCCGCCCGCCTCGCGACCTCGCGCGTCGTCTTCGGTGCGCTCCCGTCAAGAGGTGAGCGGTATCGATCGTCGCTGGCGAAGCACCTCGTAGACCCCAAGCGCCACACTCGTCGAAAGATTGAGCGATCGAACCAGCGGCGACGCGATCGGCATTCCTACGAACCGATCGCGAAACCGATCGTGAAGATCCGGCGGGAGTCCGCCCGTCTCGCAACCGAAGACGAGGACCACATTCTCCGCGCTGCCAAGTGGCGCGTCCCAAAAGAGTCGAGTCGCCTTGGTCGAGAAGAAATACGGCTCGCCGAGCGTCGGCAGCGCCGTCTCGAAGTCGCGCCACGCGGGCCAGACGCGCACGTCCACGTGCTCCCAGTAGTCGAGCCCCGCGCGCTTTACCTCACGCTCGTCGAGCGAGAAGCCGAGCGGTTCAATCAGATGGAGTGTTGCGCCTGTTGCGAGGCACGTACGTCCCGCATTCCCAGTGTTCCAGTGGATCTCGGGATGCACGAGCACGACGTGAATGGCCATCAGCCACGACGCGGGTAGAGGTGCTACCGAACCAGGAACACTGGACCGTCATTGCGGGCGATCGGGACCCGGACCAGAACGCAGACGGTCATGCGCGTTCCGGTCCTTGCCCCGGCCGAGTGGAAGCTCATTCGGACCTGATCCACGCACGGCGGAATGCGCAACGTGCGGGCGTTCGCCTAGCGACCGCCCCTCGACGTGCGCTTCTCGGCCGCGGCGACGAAGCAGTGTACCGGTGGTGAGCGCGAATACACCAATGATCGCCGCCTCCTCGACCGACGTGGTGCGCGCCGAGATGTCGATGCCCATCTGGTGAAGCCACGGCCCGAGCAGCGCCGCGAGCGCGACCGAGAGGAAGAACGCACCAACCCACATCATGATCGTGCCGACGAGTGCCATGGCTATCCTCCGTCAGCGATCGCGCGCTCGATCGCCGCCGTCAGACTCGTGTCACCTGGAGTAATCGGGCCGGTCTTCCGCCATCGAAGGATGCCGGCACGATCGACCAGGAACGTCGCGGGAACTCCCACCACGAGAAACAATGAATTGACGCGCTCGTCCGGATCGCGCCAGATGGGGTAGGTCATCGCGAATTCCCCCATGAACTGTCGGATGTCTGCGTCGGAGCCGTCACGGTCCACGCTGACGCCAACCAGCTTCAAGCCACGCGTCTGATAGCGTTCGTGAATGGCTCGCAATTCGGGAATCTCGCTGCGACACGGGTGGCACCACGTGGCCCACACGTTGAGGAGCAGAACGCGGCCCCGCTCACCCGCGATCGACACCGAGTCACCTGAGAGCGCAACCGTGCGATAGTCAGGCGCTAACGCGCCCAGCTCCACGCGACCAGCGGATGCGAGAGGTCTTTGATCGGCGGGCGCGCAGCTCCCTTGGGTCGCCGCGAGAAGCGCGACCAACCACGAGCGCGTCGCCGGCGCGATCACTTGAGTGCGCTCACGGGCGCGCGTGCAAGCCGCACCGTTGAAGGACGTCCAGGCTCCGTCCATGCAAACACGACGAAGTTTCCCGCCACAGTCATTCTCGGGAATCCGCTTGCGCGCGCGGCGGAAGACATGGCTACCGTCTGCGCGGCGCTCGTCTTCCCATCCCGCCCCACGCGTCGCGCACGAACCGCGGCTGTGTCACCGCCCGTTCGCTCGATCCAGGTGACGAGTGCGCCGCGGTCCGGAAGCAGGACAACGTCGACACGCCCCGCCGGCTGTCCGTCGTCGATCCGCACAGGCGCACCGAAGGACGCGCCAGCGTCGCGCGAGAACGCGAGCGTGACGCGCGCGCTGTCGTTGGCGGCGGTAAACCATGCGATGGCCACGTCCGATCCGTTCGCCGCGATCGCCGGCCCGTTCACGGGACACGCGGCGATCTTCCAATTGTCGTCGTGCACCGCGCGGCCCGCGGTCCATACACCATTCACGCGGCGTGTCACATAGATGTCGCGAATCTCCTCGGCCGAGCGGTTTCGATAGGCCACGATTGGCCCCTGCGCCGTCATCGCCGCCGCGTTCTGACAACAGTCGCACGTGCGGTCGTCGAGGAGCACTTCACCGCCGCGAGCTCCGTCGGGTGTAAGCGTAGTCGACATGAGCATCATCTCATTGCCGGCGCTATGCCCGTCAGTACCGAACTTGCGTCCATCGAGCCACGCGGCCCCGAGCTGTCCTGACTCCCGCCACATCGCGACGAACCCATGCTCGCGCTGCGAGGTGTCACGATGTGGCATCACGGCGCTGCTCCAGGTGGCACCTTCGTCCGCCGATTGCGCGATACGGACGCCGTACGCATACGTGCTGCGTCCCGACTTCTGAAGCCAATGCACGGCGAGGCGTCGCCCGTCGAGCACTTCTATAGACGGAAAGTCTGCCCAGTTGACGAAGAAGTCGCGGCCTGCTCTGATGGTGCGCGTGGGCGACCACTGCGTTCCGGCAAGCGTGGCAAATCGGAGCGCGAAGCCGGAATCCGCGGGCTCGAGCCACGTCATGTGCACGCGCCCGTCTGTGGCGGCGGCGACACTCGGTTCCGCGCTGCCCGGACCCGCCGGCGAGGCCAGTTGCTCGATGACGGCATTCCTGGCCGTGCGCTGAACCGGGCGGTTCGTCGATCCGCTGAAAATGGCGGCTCCAACCACGAGCGAGGCCGAGGCCAAGCGCCAGAACACGACGACTCCAACGAGGGGGGTATCGGACGTTACGGGGGACTCCCGAGTGGCGCAACCGGAATGTGAGCTGGGTCACGACAACGGTTCGCGCGGTTACCAACCGCACACGCCCCGCGTCGCCTTGGACGAGCAAATGCCGCCAATCGGGGTTGGGCCGGCGTCAGGGGAAGCCTACAGAAAGGAACGAAGTCATGCGTTTACACGAATCTCGGCCGGCTCGCCTGCTGGTCGCTCTCTTGGCCCTACTCGCTGGTTGCGAGGGCGGCACCGAACCGAGACTCGTGATCCCGCGTGCCCAGTCCATCGCCGTTTCACTGGGGACGCCAAGCGTGAACGTCGTGCAGGGCGCCAATACGACCGTCGCCGTCACGGTCGCGCGCAACGAAGGCTACTCCGCCCCGATTGCCCTGTCCGTCGAGGGAGCGCCCTCCGGCGTCACGGCAACCTTCTCACCGGCGACGCTTCCGGCCGGCAACACCGCTACGAATCTCACCCTCGCCGTTGGAGCTTCGGCGACACCCGGCTCCTACTCACTCACCATTCGCGGGCACGGCACAGGCGTCTCGGATCAGACCGCGTCACTCGCGCTGAGTGTCACACCAGCGGCAGGCTTCACTATGGCGGTTTCTCCAACGAGCGTGAGCGTCACACAAGGCGCCGCTGTCACCGCCAACGTCACGCTCACCCGCGTCGGTGGATTCGCTGATCCGGTGGCGCTGTCGGTTTCGGGGGCACCAGCGGGAGTGACCGCCGTAGTTGCGCCCGCGAATGCGACGGGAACCGCTGCTTCAGTTTCTGTCAACGCGACGACCGACGCAGTGCCCGGTACCTACACGCTCACGCTTCGCGGCAGCGCAACTGGCGCGGGCGAGCGGACCGCGACGATTGGCGTCGAAGTCGTGCGCGCCACGCAGGCGATGACGCAAGTGGTCCTCAAGTTCTGCACGGAAGTCCCCATCTGGTTCGCCTCGCAGAGCGATGGCGGCGCGTGGGCGCAGTCGTTGCCAAGCGGCGGCTCTACGACGTACGCATTCTCCGTCGGCACACGCGGAGGTTTTGCCACGGTGGTGCCGGTCGACGGTGGGTACGAAACGCGGATCACGTATGGAACCGCGAGTGAGCTCGTGGCGCTCGGACAGTCGATGGTCACGGGCTGCGCGAGCCCGCCCATCGGGTTCACGCGTCTGTCGGGAAGCATCGCCGGTGTGAGCGACGGTCAAACGGCCTCGATCTTCATGGGTGCGGTGAGCGTGACGCTGCGGGACGTGTCCATTCCGAACTTCTCATTCGATAACGCGCCTGACGTTGCGTCCGACGTTGCCGCGGTACGCCAAACGCCCGGAACAACCAATCTCATCACGGACCGGATGATTCTCCGTCGTGGCCTGAACATTCCCAGCGGCTCGACCATTCCGGCGTTGGATTTCAGCGCGACCGAAGCATTCTCGCTCGTTGGCGCGACCGCCTCGATCGTCGGCGCAGCTAGCGATGCCGTCACCATGCAGACGACGTTCACGACGCGAACCAACACGACCACACTCCTGAACAGCAGTGTGGGCGCCACGTCACAGACCATTACCGGCGTGCCGGTCAGCGAGATGGCGCCGGGCGACATCCATAAGATCTTCGCGGTTGCGGTCGCCGGTGGATCCGCGTTTCGGGGCGCCGTGTCATTCTTCCGCGTCGTCTCCGACCGGACGCTGACGTTTGGCCCAGCGCTCTCGAGTCCAAGCATCAGCACCGTCTCCGCCACCACACCGCAGCGGATGCGCGCGCAACTGGGCGTGCAGACCGAGTACGCCAAGAGCGTAACGGCCGACTTTTGGCAGGATGACGAAACAGGCACGCAATACCGCGACGTCGTCGTCAACATGACGGCGGCGTACGCCGGCGGCGCCCCGTCAACGTGGGACGTCGCGATTCCCGACCTCGGCACGGCGGGCTACGACACGAGCTGGGGCCTGCGCGCCGGTTCGCCGTCGTTCTGGTCGCTCATGGCGACGGACGCACCGTCTCTCGCCCCGGTGCTCGGCGGCTCGGCGCCTGACGGCACCGCATACACGTTTGCGGTGAGGAGCGTTGACAACGGCTCGCTTACGGCGCCCCGCCTCCGGCGCGCGACGTTGAGATCTCGCCTGCGCTAGAAAAAGAAAAAGGTTCTTCGCGTGCCGGCAGCGAGGGGCATCCCAAGGTCGTCCGGTTGGTGCCCGTTCACCTGCCGTTGGTGCCTGTATCAAGAACGTGGAGAGCCACCTCGGCGTCGCGATTGCTGAGCGTCACACGATCCCCACGCTTTGTGAGAGCCAACGGTTGGTAATCGGCTTGGCCCACGAACATTTACGGTTGCCTCGGCAAGCGAACCGGCTTCGCTGGCTTCATCGTGAAGTCATACGTCCAGTACGCCACGAGCTGGCAACCCTCCATCCCCCACGTGTAGCGCGAATACTCCTTCGGGATGTCTTTCGGCGATTTGTAGATTTCTATTCCCATGATCATGTACGGCTCTTCGGGAATCGCCGACCATGGCGCGGGAACGCCGTTCATCAAAACGATCGTGCAGTGGCGACTCGCCGCCACACGCGTGGGACCGTTCCGCGTCGCATGAACGGTGAACGTGAAGCCACCAACATCTCTCAATAGCTCGGCCGAATAGACCACGTCCATCGTGTCGATGTCTGTGTAATCGACGAAGATTCCCTTCGCCTTTGCGGCCCGGCACAAGAAGCCCTCGTACTTCCGTGGCTCGCAGCGTTGATCCTCGGCGATGTACACCGTGTCGAGCACCGAGAGACGCGGGCCAAGCGTCAGTTGAATCTCCGCCTGGCCCGACTTCGACAGGTCCACCGTCCACTCGGTGGGCAGATAGCCGACGCGGCGTGCACGAACGGTATATTGACGGCCCGGCAATGAGCCGATGCTGAAGCGACCTGCCGAATCCGTTCGAGTCCGGCCTCCCTCTGGGAGCACGAAGACGTCCGCGTTCGCCATTGGGTGATTTGCCGAATCGCGGACGACACCGCGAATGACACCGGTCGGTTGCGCAACGGCGACCTGCGCGCCGAACAGCGCGACCGCGAGACAGAGAGCGGCAGGCTTCACCATGCGGCCCAATGTAGGATCTCGTCGCGATCGGGCAATGTCTCGCGAGCCCGGATGCGAACTGTCTTGCCCTTGCCAGCCTCTCTCCTGTTGAATGCACCCCATGCGTGATGCGAGGCAGGAGGCTCTGTGGGTTTTGCGAGCCCAGGCTGGAGACCGCGAGGCGCTCGAGTTGCTCCTCCGGTCCATCCAGCCAGCCCTCCTCGGTTACCTGCAAGGCGTCGTGGGCGCGTCGGACGCCGACGATCTCGCGCAGGATGTTCTCCTACTCATCTATCGGAAGCTCGGTTGGCTCGAGTCGCCCGACGTGTTTCGCGCATGGGTCTTTCGCATCGCGAGCCGAGCAGCGTTTCGACATCTCAAGCGCCAGCGGCGCTGGCACGAAAGCGTCGACGACAAGACAACGCTCGACGATCTGCCCGCGCGCGAGCCCCCGCCGTCGACAGAAGTGCTCGATCGGCTGCCAACCATCGAAGGACTTTCGCCCGCCAGCCGCGCGGTGCTCGTGCTGCACTTTAAGGAAGAGATGTCGTTGCCCGAGGTCGCCGCGGTGCTTTCGATTCCACTCGGGACGGTCAAATCCCGTCTCGCCTACGGCCTTGCCGCGCTGCGCCGGCAGCTCGGCAACACAAGGAGCTCATTCGCATGACACAGGATCCGGGATCCGCGCTCAGCCGCTCGTTGAATGCCATCGACAGCATGAGGCGGCGCGCGCTGGCGACGTTCGTCGTGTTCTGGCTCGCGGCGTTCGCTTCGCTGCTCTGGCTCTCCCACGTGACGAATACGACCAACGACATCAAGCGCATTATCGAGGCGGCGGTTGTCGCGCTGGCGATGTGCATCTTCCTCGGGGCGTTTTCCGTCATGCTCTACGTCGCGCGGATGACACGGCGCACGCTGCGTGCGATCGAGATCGCGATGACGGCGTCGGCCCGGGGAACTGACTCGATTCCGTGAGGGCGCTGCATGGCGGCCGAGCGCGATCACGGGCCGAGCGCTTTTGCCTAAGGTAAGAAGACTTCGAGTTGAAACAGATTCTGTAGTAGATTTGTCGACCACGTGCTCACCCGGCCGCTTCAAATCGCTCGACAATGATCACGCTTTCGCCCGTCACGCTCGAAGGCCACGGCGTTCGCCTCGAGCCGCTGGATGTTTCGCATGCCATCGCGCTCACCGCTGCGGCGAGCGACGGCAACCTGTGGGATTTGTGGTTCACCTGGGTGCCGAATCCCGATGGGATGCCGGCCTACATCGAGCAAGCGCTCGACGGACAACGCGCCGGGCACATGCACCCGTGGGTCGTGCGCGAGCTCGGCTCAGGGTCCGTGATCGGAACCACGCGCTATCACGACATCGTGGCCGCGATCGACCGCGTGGAAATCGGTTACACGTGGTATGGCGCGAGTTGGCAGCGCAGCCACGTCAACACCGCGTGTAAGCTCCTGCTTTTGGGGCATGCGTTCGAGACGCTGGGCTGCAAGGTCGTCGGGCTGCGCACGGATAACTTCAACTTCAAGTCACAGCGCGCCATCGAAGCGCTCGGCGCAAAACGCGACGGGGTGCTCCGACATCACGGCACGCGGAAGGACGGCACGGTGCGGGACAGCGTCATGTACAGCATTCTCGCCACCGAGTGGCCTGACGTGAAGCGCCACCTGCTGCTGCGCCTCGCCCGCCACGCGAGCACGAGCGCTCGCGGCGCGACGCCGTAGCTTCGCGGCCTATGACGGGACCGATCACCGAAACGGCAGAATCACACCGCAGCGCGGACAGAAAGTCATATTTGAGAATTCTGCTCGAGGTTGTTCTGATCAGCGTCGGTGTCTTTCTCGGCCTGCTGGGGGATCAGTGGCGCGAAAACTCCGAGCACCGCGACATGGCGCGCGCCTCGCTCAGACGATTTCGCGCCGAGATCGCGGCAAATCGCAAGGCCCTCGCCGATCAGCTCGACTACCACGCCGCCAAGCGACGCGAGCTGGATGCCTTCTTCTCGCGAAGTGGACCGAAGACCGCCGCAACGTTCAACGTGCAGTTTGCCGGACTCGGGCCGGTGTTCTTCGAGCAAACGGCATGGGACCTCGCCATCGCGACGCAATCGCTCGCCCACATCAAAGAGGATCTCGCGTTCGCGCTGTCGCGCGCCTACACGGCGCAGCGCAGTTACACGGCGCAACAAGCCGCGATCGTGCAATCCACCATTTATGGCCGTTCAATGACACGGGACTTCGAGGGCTATTGGCGGTCGATCTACGACTACTACGGCGACGTCACCGTGCTGGATCCTGCGTTGCTCAAGCTCTACGACACCGTTCTCCCGCGGATCGACTCCGCGCTCGGCGCAACGAAATCCACACAGAAGTGACCACAGCCGTCGAACGACTCGAAGCCAGTCTCGCGGCAATCGCCGAGCATGGTGAACGCACGAACGCCTTCATCCTCGTCGACGCCGACGGTGCAATGGCCGCGGCCCGCGCCGTCGATGCCGAGCGTCGCCGCGGTGTGGACCGCGGCCCACTGCACGGCATGCCCATCTCGATCAAGGACCTGATCGATGTCGCGGGCCAGCCAACGACCGCCGCCTCTCGCGTGCGTGCGCGGCACGTCGCACCGCGCGACGCCGAGGTAGTTCGTCTGCTGCGCGAGGCCGGCGCCGTTTTGATTGGCAAAACCAACTTGCACGAGTTCGCGCTCGGCACCACGAGCGAGGAATCCGCGTACGGGCCAGTGCGCAACCCGCGTGACACGTCACGCTCCGCGGGCGGCTCGAGCGGTGGTTCGGCGGCGGCGGTCGCGACAGGCATGGGCGTCGCATCCATCGGTTCCGACACCGGCGGCTCCATTCGCATTCCCGCGTCCGCATGCGGTGTGGTTGGGCTCAAGCCATCGCTGGGAGAGGTGTCGAAGGACGGCGTGGTCCCTCTCTGCGACACTTTCGATCATGTCGGTCCAATCGCGCGCTCCGTCGAAGACGCGGCTACGCTGTGGGCCGTGTTGACGAATCGAAAGCCAACACCCATCGACCCAGTGAAATCGTCGGCGCTCACTCTGGGCGCGCTCGGCGACTACTTCACGACGCTGCTTCAGCAAGGAGTGCGTGATGCCCTCGGCGCGGCGCTCGCGATGTGTCGGTCGGCCGGGGTGAAGGTCGAGCCGCGGTCTGTCGCAGCCACGGACCGAATCATCGATACGTACGTGAACATTTCGCTGGCCGAGGCGGCGCATTGGCATGCACCGACGCTGGACTCACGCGCCGCCGACTACCAGCCGCCGGTTCGCGAACGCCTCGAGCGTGGACGCACGATCAAAGCCGTCGACTATCTTCGCGCCTTCGACGATCGCGCGACGCTCCGCACAGCCGTCGACGCCGCGCTCGAGACATGCGACGCGCTCGTGCTGCCATCTCTGCCCGTTGTCGCGCCCGAGCTCGGAGCCGCGGACGTCGTGATGGACAATGGAGAGAAGCTTCTCGTTCGCGCGGCCATGCTGCGCCTGACGCAATTGTTCAACATGACTGGGCATCCGGCGATCTCGTTGCCGATCCGCACGCGCGGGCTGCCCATCGGGCTTCAACTCGTGGGTCGCCGCGATCGGACCGCTGCGCTGCTTGCCGTCGCGGCGACATGTGAACGCATTCTGAATCCGGCGTGAGACACGGACGTCGTCCTGAGACTGGGCTGACTACTTCTCTGTCTCGCTGCGACACACGCAAGCGACACCTGCCGAGGACGAGCCCGGCCATGCCGCTTTTCCCGGCTGTTCGTGCAAGCGACGGCGCCACAACAGGTTCGCCGATAGCTCGACAATGGCGGACGAGCTCGACGCTCGGCATGAGATGTGAAGCGGTGCGTCGCCGTGCAATTGCTCACACGACCGGCCGACCACCCTTCGACCGCCAACACACCCATGAAACGCTCATTGCTGCTCATCGCGCTCGCCGCCGTTGTCTCGTGCGAGTCGGCGACCACGGAGCCCGCATCCGTCGTCATCACGCTCACGCCATCGGCATCGAACGCGAACTGTGTCGTCGCGTCGCCCGATCCTGCCAACATTCGTTCAGGGCAGGCCGTCGCCTTTCGGAATCAGACGTCGATGACGCACACCGTCGTCGCTGAGGGTCTCAACACGCCGTGGACGGTCGTTCCGCCGGGCGAGACTTCGGGTTCGATCGAGTTCTCGATTGCGTCAACACGAAAGTACTACGTGCAGGCGTGCGGCAGCGCCGCGGCTAACCTGCACTCGATCGTCGTGACGGTGAATTAGAGCCTTGACCGATACGAGACCGACGGCGCGCTCAGACGGCGAAGCAATAGAACAGCCCGCTCCCGCCCGTTGATTGAAGGTTCTGCTGACTGCAGCCGAACGACCCGTGTGCCGAGTTCCAGGAGGTGGGACTCTCGCCGCCGCCCTGCCGATCGTGGTGTCCCACGCGAGCGCTGCCCGTCTCCGCGCTGCTCGTCCAATTGCTGCACGTCATGTCGCCCGTGCCGGTCGGAAGCCGGCCGTCCGGGCCCGAGCCAGTGAGGATGTCGTGCACTACAACACCGTCGCCAACCCCATTCACCCGCCGTCCTTTCTCATCGAGTGCCGTCGCTTTCGTCCACGCCGCATTCGCGCCATGCAGTGCCTCGACATTGTCGGCGATAACCTCTCCCTTCGCGTTGTACCACGGACCGTTGCCGATGCGGTCGCGCGCGTTCACTGCCGCCTGACCGCCTGCCGCACTGGCGCTCAGGTACGCATGCCACGTGCGACCGCTCACGCCGGCGCCCGTCGCGAGTTCCGCGCAGTGGCGGTCCGCGCCAGCCAGGCCGCCCAAGTCGGCGCCCTTGCCGGTGCCTACGCTCGTGATGAAGAAGCTCATATTTCGCGCGCTCTGCTGCGTGGCTGGGTCCGGCTCGCTGCTTCCCATCGAGCACCCGACCAGTGCCAACCCCAGGATGCACTTCCTCATTGGAGCCTCCCGCTCAGACTACACGCCGGAGCGTGTCGAAGATGATCTGTCATCGTGATCGTGGCACAAACATGGGACGGCCTCTCGACAGAGTCCATCCTCAAGGCACTGACCGTGAGTTTTGTTTCCTTATCGTCGTGAGTCTGCACCACATGTTCGCGGTAGCCGAGGGTATTGTCGACGTATTATGTATTGAGTAGCCTCGGAACCTCACCATGACTGCACCTTCGCCAAAACAGCTCGCCCTGCAGGCCGTTCAGCAGCTTCCGGACGACGCGTCTACCGAAGACGCAATGGAGCGTCTCTACGTCATTGCCTCCATTGAGCGTGGCCGCGCCGATGTCGCCGCCGATCGCGTCCTCAGTCACGATGAAGTACGGCGCCGGCTCGGACTAGATGACTCCTCAGGGTGAGCAGAACCGAGATTGTCCGGCGTAGTCCCTGAACTCGCTGAGCCTCGGGTTCGCGAGGTGATCCATGGCGCGTATCGGATCATCTACGAGACTCAAGGGCCAGATCGCGTTGAAATTCTGACTGTGTTCCGCGGCTCACGCCAGTTTCCCAATCCAAACGCCTGACGTGCGCTTCACCATGACGGCCTGCGGGCCATTCCGAATCGCACTTGCGGCCGCGGTCGTAGGAGCACTCTCTCCGAGAAGCGGCCATCCTCAGGCGTTAGTAATCCGTAACGCCATAGTCCTCGACGGCACGGGGCGCTCGCCGCAGCGAGGCGTCGACGTTTGTGTCAGGCATGGACGCATCGTCAGCGTCGCGAGACAGTGTACCGCGGACCGCGACGCAGTCGTCGTCGACGCGACTGGTATGTACCTGATCCCCGGCTTCGTGGACATGCACGTGCACATTCTGGAGCACGGCCGCGACGAGAAGGGCGACATACCGCCTCGCATCGATTCGAACCTCGTCCGCCGCGGTCTGCAACTACTCGTCGACCACGGTGTCACCACGATCCGCGATCCCGGCAGTGAGACCGAAGCTGCCGTCACACTGCGTCCCACGCTCGAGCGTGGGAACATGGTGGGTCCGCGTCTGTTCACGGCGGGACGCATTCTCAACGCCTCACCGTTCAATCCGGAGCCGTTCCGCCCAGTCCGCACCGCCGACGACATTCGCCACGAGATTCGGCGGCAGAAGGCCGCTGGGGTAGACTTCATTAAAGTGTACTCATCCACGCCGCCGGAGCTCGTGCGCGTCGCCATCGAGGAGGCGCATGCGCTCGGTCTCCCGATTATCGGCCACCTGCAACGGACGAGCTGGACGGAAGCGGCGCGTATGGGAATCGACCACATCGCGCACGGCGCGCCCTGGACGCCGGACCTCCTCCCCGGCGACAAACGTGGCGGATACTCGCAGAGTCTGTTCGGCCGAATCTACTGGCTCAACAACCTCGACCTCGCCGCGGCGCAGGTGGACACCTTGACCCGCGAACTCGTGAAACGCGGTGTCGTCGTTGACCCAACGCTGATCGCCTATCACACAAAGTTCTTCGGCAATCAGGCGCGCTGGCTCCGCAATCCCGACAACGACCTTCTGCCGGCCACGTTGATCAGCGGATGGCATGCGGGAAGTTTTACGCGCTACTGGACGTCCGATCAGTACCTTGAGGCCCAGCGCGCGTGGCCACGAATGCTCGCGTTCACCAAGCTTCTGTTTGATCGTGGCGTGACGTTGACTGTGGGGACGGACGCGCCGTCGCCATGGGTGGTGCCTGGAGCCAGCTTTCACGACGAGCTTACGCTGCTGCGCGATGCAGGCATTCCGGAGTCTGCGATCATCAGGATGGCAACATTGAACGGCGCACGCGCCCTGCGACGCGAGACTGAATTCGGAACCATCGAGCCGGGACGCCGTGCGGATCTCGTGCTCTTGACCGGCGACCCGCTCGCGCGCATCGAGAACACGCGGTCAATCGCGGCCGTCGTTCAGGGAGGTCGGGTCAGGTGTGCGTCGATCGTGCTTCACGGCGTCTCGACTCCGTCTGTGCGATCCTGTCAACGATCGAATTGATTTGGTGCGATCTCCGCACGGAGCGGACAGGGTAAACAGCGTCGCTCAGATCCATCGCGCGCAGGACGGAGACGTGGCTGTCGCCATTGGTCTCGTCGAATATGAACACGATCCGGCCGCCGTCAGGCGACCATTGTGGTGCACACCGCGAGTGAGTCGCTTGACGACCTTCGTTTCAACGTCGACGACTGTTACCCACTGGTTCCGTGCCGAATCCATGGCCTTGAAGAGAATAGATTTCCGTCGGGCGACCCCGACGGATCTGTTCCAGCCGTGTGCGCTAAACGTGTTGATCCCGTACGGAAAAGCTCACTTCGCTAGCAACGTCGTCTCCTCGGAGCCGCGGTAATCAACGGACGCGTGCGAACGGCTGGCTTGCGGCCGTGCAGACCCGTATGTTCGGCCCAGATGTCCACGGATCTCCTCGCGAGCGACGATCTCCACTCCCGGCTGCAGGCTTCGCTCGGTGACGCCTATGTCATCGAGCGAGAGCTGGCTCCGGGTGGGATGAGCCGGCTTTTCCTCGCCAACGAATCGTCCCTCGACCGCAAAGTCGTCATCAAGCTTCTGCCGCCGGACACGGCGAGCGATGTGAGCGCGGCGCGCTTTCAGCGCGAGGTGCTGCTCGCCGCGCATCTGCAGCACCCGCACATCTTGCCGGTGCTGACCACGGGCAACACGCGCGACGGCGTCTTCTACTACATCATGCCGTACATCGCCGGCGAGTCGCTGCGGCAGCGACTCGAGCGGCCCGATCGCATCCCGATGCCCGAGGCGATTCGCATCTTGCGCGAAATCGCCGACGCGCTCGCGATGGCGCACGATCGCGGCATCGTGCATCGCGACATCAAGCCCGCGAACATCCTGCTGCAGGAAGGACACGCCATCGTCACGGACTTCGGCATCGCGCGCGCCGTCGAAGCATCGCGTGTCGAGACGGACGAGAAACTGACGGCGACCGGCGTCGGCATCGGCACGCTCGGTTACATGGCGCCGGAGCAGCTGGCGGGCGAGCGCGATCTCGACACGCGCGCCGACGTCTACGCGCTCGCCGTCGTGGGCTACGAGATGCTCGCTGGGAAACCGCCGTTCTCGCGGTCTACCGCGCAGGCGCTCGTCATTGCGCACCTCACCGAGGCGCCACCGCCGCTCGCGAGCGTGGCGCCCGACGTGCCGCCGGCCATCTGCGCGGTGATCGAGAAGGCGCTATCGAAGCAGCCCGCCGATCGGTATCGCACGGCGGCGGAATTTCGTGACGCGCTCGATCTTCGACTCACCGCGGCGTTCGAGGCGATTCTCTCGGCGAATACGACGACATTCGCCGCGGTACCGCAGCCGAAGAAATTGCGGAAGACGTGGTGGATTGCCGGAGCGGTCGCCGCCGCCGCGGTTGTCGCGGGAGCGTTCGCCCTGAGTACACGCGCCCCTTCGCTCAACGACAACTACGTCGTCATCCTACCCTTCAACGTTCGCGGCGGTGTGGACACAACCCTGCGACAGGGTCTCGTCGACATTCTCGCCGAGAATCTCAATGACCAAGGCTGGGTGAAGACCGTCTCCACGAGCCGCTATCTAAGGAAGTGGACCGGCAACGCCGACGAGACCGGCGCGGTGAAGCTCGGCCAGGCGATGGGAGCCGGCATTGCCGTATACGGAAGCGTCGATCCCCTCGGGGCGGACTCGCTGCGCATCACTGCTGCGCTTGTCCGCGTGTCGAACGGCAACCGCATCGGCGTTCGCATCAACCAAGATGGCCCGAAGCGCGATCTGACCGCGCTCGGTACAGCGCTCGTGCGCGCACTGCTCAAGGAACTGGGCAGCCAGAAACCGATTGGCGCATTTCGCTCGACGTGGTTGGAAGAGACCAATCCGACCGCCCTGCAGGCCTTTCTCGTCGCCGAGCAATACTACCGGCACTCAGCGTGGGATTCCGCGATGGTGTATTACGCGCGCGCCGTCGAAGCTGACAGCGCATTCGCGCTCGCGCATCATCACGCGGGACTCGTCGTCGCATGGCGGCACTCGAACGACGATTCGACATCGCGTGCGTATCTGCGGACGGCGGCGCGATTCAACCGCAAGCTGCCGCGCCGTGACAGTTTACTCATCACGGCCGATTCAGTACGTGCGGTGCTGCGGGATGCCGACCCAGCCTATTTTCCCGCGGTGCGCCGACTGTTCGCGACGCTGCGGACCGCACGCGATAGCTTTCCGAGCGATCCCGAAATCTGGTTCGCGTTGGGCGATGCGTATTGGCACTACGGCAGCGGCCCAGGCCTGAGCGTCGACGATGATACGACCCTCGCCGCGTTCGATCGATCGATTCAACTCGACTCTGGATTCACACCCGCGTACATCCACGCGCTCGAGCTGCGGTTGGCGCGCGACGGTCGTGATGCAGGCCTCCGCTACGCGGACGCCTATCTCGCGCTCCAACCAATCGAAGAGGAAGCCGACGGTATTCGCGCGCTGGCCACGCTCCTTCGCGACGGAATGTCCGATCGGACTGAAAAGATTCTTGACACGCTCTCGGCCAATGCGCTGCAAACCGCGTGGCTGATTGCGCGTCGCTGGGCGGATTCCGCGCAGACAGCCGTGCGGTTGTTGGAGTTACCCATGGCCGAGCGAAAGGGCGATGCGACGCTGCTCGGCAATCCCGGCTTTCGTCGCGTTTTGCTAGTCGCCGAGCTTGCGTATCGCGGTCGTCTGAATGAGGCCTTTGCCACACTGGGAACCAACATCGGCGGACTCGAAACAGATTCGTTTGGTGTTCTAGCGTGGTTGGGTGCCGTGCCGCATGATACCGCCGCGGCGGTCTTCGCGCGGCTATTGAATGATCCAGCGATCTGGGTCGGAGCCGCGCTGCCGTGGTGGGCGGCGCAACGTGACACCACCTCGTTGCTCGCCGCGGTCGCTCGAAGCGACCGCGCTTTGCAAGCGGCCACGGTGCCGACGGATCGCTTGCGGTGGACATACCGCACGGCGTCGACGCGAGCATATCTCGCGCTCGGCCGTCGCGCGGCGGAGGCGTTGGTTCGATTTCAACAGATTCCCGATTCGCTTTGCATGACCTGTTATCTCGATCGTTATACGAAAGCACGGTTGCTCGACAGTCTCGGCCAGCGCGATCACGCGGAGCTGACGTTGCGCGAGCGCCCCTATTCCGTGTTGAGCGCGCTCGAGGTCCGCGCGGCGTGGGAGCGCGCACTGATCGCGGAGCGAGCGCAGCACTATTCGGTGGCCGCGCAGTCGTACGCGGTCGTGGCTCGCGCGTGGTCGAGCGGAGATCCGCCGGCGCGCGAGATCGCGGCCACCGCGGCTCGTCGCGCCGGCCAGTTGGCTGGCGATGCCCCGCGAGCCGTCACCGTCGGTCGTTAGCTCTTCGTCGTATCGCCGCCGGCGCGATTTGCCGGTCCCCCTTGAAGGAGTGTTCATGCGCCGTACCTCTCTTGCCTCCCTCGTGACAGTCGTCGCCGCGGTGATGGTCGCCGCTTGCGGCGACCGCGCGCCGACGCCGATGTCGCCGCTGGTCTCCAGCACCGCCTCGCTCGACCGTGGCAACCCGCCGCCACCGCCCGTCGCCGGCAATGCTTTCATGGACTTCGACATCTTCTCGTCGGAAGACGCGTCCGAAGCCGGGACGTGTGGCGCCGAAGGAAACAACGTCTCGGTGAAATTCTCGTACGTGTTCAACAAGCCGGAGAACAACGCGGTGTTGCATCTCGGCCTTGATGGCAAAGGCACGGACGCAACGGTTCACCAGACCGACAAGAAGCTCGATGCGCATGGCACGCTCACCGGCACGGATTTCTCGTTCAAGATCAAGGACGCGGTCGCCGGCAGTATCATCGATGCCGAGACACGGTTTCCGTTCATCGTGACCTTCAATCTCACGGGCACGCTCACGAACGAGTTCGGAACCTGCAACGCGAATGCGGTCGTCACGGTTCAATTGCAGAGCATCGACTGAGCACGGTGGTGTCAGTCGGAGCGAAGGGATTGTCATCCTGAGCGCAGCGAAGCGACGAAGGATCTGCTATTCAGCCTTACCGAAAAGCAGATCCTTTCGTCGCTTCGCTGCTCAGGATGACCGCTAACGTAGTGAATCCAATCTGGCCCTGAGCCGCGCGTTCTGTGGCATCGCCGCCGCCGCCGTGGAGAGCACCGCGCGAGCGCTGTCGCGCTGGCCCAGTCCTATATAAGCATCCGCCTTTAAGTTCGCCCGCCGCGCGCCGAGCCGCGTGTTGGTTGGGTCGAGCGTGATCGAATCGACGGCGGAGAGCGCCGCTCTGAAATCCTTGCGATCGAGGAGCAACGACTCGACGTGCAACAGCCGCACTTCGGGATCATTCGGCACGCGCTGCACCAACTGATTGACAAGCGACGCCGCCTCGGCGAGCCGCCCAGCTTTTCGATCCTCGCGTGACTGATTGTAGAGACCCGCGATGAGCAACCGCTCGACGTCCTTCGGATTTCCGGAGCGAAGGCCTGGGCCTCCGGCGTAGGCGTACACGAGCTCACCGCCGTGCTCGGCCGCCTCGTACAATTGGAACGCCGCCGGACATCCCACGAGTGCCGAGGCGAGATGCACCCATCGCGTGAAGCGCGCCGTTTCGGCTTTCGTCGCGAGTCCGAGCGCGATCAACTCGATCACCACGACGCCGAAGAAGAAATTGCGAGCGATCTCCCCGTGGTGCTCATGATCGACGACGGCATCGCGGACGCCCGGAATCCGCTCGACGGGCCCATGGGCATCGGTGCCCGATTTCACCGCGAGCGCGGCGGATAGCGTTCCGAAAATGAGGCATAGCGTCGCGATGTGAACGATCAGTGGCTTACGAACCAGAACCGAGAGCCAGCGGAACGCCACGCCGACGAGGAGAAGCACCACGGCGAAGTGAACGATCTGTGGATGGAACGTGGCGATGTTCGGCATGGAGCGCGATGGTTATGATTTGCGTTGACGGCGCCCGAGTCAGGCCTCAACGAGCTGACCACACTTGCGACACATGTACCGCCGACGCCACTCACGCCGCCGCGCGTAAAAGTCATCGCTCACACGACGCAGCGTCGTCAGGAGCACGACGATCGTAACGACACCTGCGCCCATGAAAGCAAACTGCCCCGGCGTGGGGCCAAATCGTTGATACACGTACGCCGCGCCCGCGCCGAGTGGAATGGCAAACAAGAGCACGCGCGGTAGCGGCGATTTCTTTTGCGGTGGCGCGAACCGCTCCAGCATCTGCGCGTTTGTCATCCCGCCTTCCGCAGTGGTATTCGCCGCTTCCGGATTCTCGTCGATGCGGCCGAACGCCGCGGAATAGAGATCTGGTAAGTCCGTAAAGTCGGTGCCCTTGCATCTGGGACAGCGCGCGTCGAGCAGCGCCCCGCCTTCGACGCCGGACGTGAGCTTCGCGACGACGTCGAATGCCGCTTCGATCTTCCTCAGATTGTCTTCCGCCATGCGGACCTCGCCTATCCCAGCCAATTCAGCCCCGTACCATTCGCTCACGCGCTCGGGGAGAATTCTCACCAATCCCGCTGGCGAATACCACCGGTCAATCGCTGGCGGGATAGGCGGTGGTGGCCCGCCCGACTCTACGGCAGTGCGTTCCAGATATGCCTGACCACCTGCCATCTTCCGTTCGCGTCTAGCATCAACAGGCGCATGTCCGCCGACCGGGTCGTCTGGGTTGTCGTCTTCCCCGCTTTGGTGTAGTCCCATGTCATGGTGCCCGTGCCACGAACGAACGCCAGGGTGCGCGTACCACCCATTTCGGTGATCGTATGCTGGAACGAGCGAATGCGCGTCGTCGACCCATCTTTGGGCCACCAATAGCCGCGAATCGCGGACAACCCGGTCACCGCGGCGGCGCCCGGTGGCATGAGCACGGCGTCGGGCGCGAAGACACTCAACACCTGCGTGGTGTCGTCCCCGAGCCAGCCGCTCACGAAGACGGAGTCAAGCGCGCGCAGCGCGGCCTGGTCGCTCGGCGTGAGTGGACCGCCAAAGCTCGTCGTCTCCGATAGGCGCGGTGGCCGTCGCACATACATCAGGTCGTACCCCACCGACCACGTCTTGCCGCTGTCATTCGAGACCTCTGAGAACTGGCGGACCGAGTCCTTGCTGATGTTGAAGAACGTCAGGCGAGTATGTTGACGCGGCTGGCCCGGCGCCGACCCGGGGAGGTCGCCGTAGTAGACCATGTTCCCCTTCTCGAGTTTGCCGCGATAGTCGTGCTGGCCGCCGACGTTGTCGACCCATGTCTGTCGCCAAACACCGTACGATTGATCGAAGATATTGAAGCTCTGCCCTTCGGACCCGTTGGGAGCCACCCAGTGCTCCGTCACGACACAACCATTGTCCTCGAGCGTGATGGTGTTGCGCGAAGCCTGCCCGACAGCCGGCTGACCCGTGGGGCGGACGTCCCAATCGCCAACCCAGAAGTCGAATTCGCGGTACCGAGCGTCGTGCATACACGGCCTTACCAGTGCGTCAAACGACGTGAGCACCGCCGACCACTTGCTGTGGCTCTTGAGTGAGGCAAGATGGCGATCGGCGGCGAGCGCCGAGGGCGCCAGGAACAGCTGCGCCGCACGCGCCCGCTCCAACTCCGCGATCGCCGCGTCGGGACGCTTCATTTCAGCGAAGAGCTGAGCGAGCCGATAGGCCGCCTGGGGTGCCGGTATCCCGAGTTTCTCTCCTTCGCGGAGACTCGCTTCGGCCTCACTGAGGCGGTTGAGCTCGAGAAGTGCTATGCCGACGCGAAAGCGTGACAGCGCGTCGCTGGGATATTCCTTCGCTAGCGCCTCGTAGGCCGCCAGCGCGGCAGGCCAGTCTCTCCGGGCGAACGCCGCCGCTGGCGCCTGGAGCCGTGCGGGGGGTGGAGCCGCCGATGCGGGCGAGGTTGCACCTTGTGCACCAAGGCAAAGCGGCATGATGATGGAGGTGACAACAGCCGCAGCAGCGAGAGTTTTCAATCGATGCCACACGAGACTGACTCCGGGGACGTAGGTCGCCCTAATCGAGTGTTCGCGCCGGTCGGCGTGCTTGCACGCGGTTGCTCGAACCAAACTCCCATACCAAACGTTGACACGGACGCCTTTCGTAGCGCGAGCGCAGCGCTCGGCCGCTTTCGCTGTCCCGTGGATCACCCATCGTTTCGTGATGCCTGGCCCATCCCCGAGTGCATCGTCGTGTTTCCGCGCACCTCGGTATGGATTCGCCATCAGGGTTCGCGACGTTTTCTTGCCGACCCCAGCATTGCGACGATCTACAATCGCGCGCAGCGCTATGAGCGCTCCGCCGCCTCGCCCGACGGCGATCGTTGCGACTGGTTCGCGGTGAGCGATGCGCTCGCGCGCGAGATTGCGGGCGCCTTCGAGCCGGCGGCGGCCCTTTCCAGCACATTGGGATCCTAAGCTTAGAATTCCACGTGGACAAGTTGTCGC
>JADMIO011398594.1_pt1 | contig 71121 bp, 61 predicted proteins | sample 8958161 | NCBI WGS metagenome assembly JADMIO01 (sample SAMN16585339, study PRJNA669376) | soil metagenome | isolation source: Crop rotation soil | place: USA: Cullars Rotation, Alabama | collected 2011 | reverse complement strand
GCACGGGCCTGAAGGCAGGCGGCCTCCAGACCGTCAACCACAACGGCACGCGGGTCGGCGGTGGATTGAAGGCGGGCGGCCTCGGGGCCGTCAACCACAGCGGCGCGCGGATCCGCAGCGGACTGAAGGCGGGCGGCCTCCAGTCCATCAACCACAATGGCACGCAGGCTCGAGCCTGAAGCGACGCAGTCAAGCCGAGGCCCGAAGCCGGAGGCCTCGCCGGGTCAACGCCGTCCCGCGGCGATGATCTCGACCATCGCCGCGCGATCGCCCGCCAGCCTGGCCGCCAGGAGCGGATTCATGGCCACCGCGCGGTCGAGCGCGGCCAGCGCCCGCCCGGCCCCGCCCGCATCGCGCGCCCGCGACGCCTCCAGCTGACCGAGGATGGCGTACACCAGCGGGCTGGGTGCCCGAGCCAGGGCGGCCTCGGCGGCGCGGATGCCGGCCTCGGTGTGTCCGAGGCGCCGCTCGGCCTCGGCGAGAGCGGCGAGCGCACGACCGCTGCGCGGGAAATCGCGGGTCAGCTTCTCCGCGCGGGCACGGGCGCGTTCGGCGTTGCCCTCGATCCAGTCGGCGCGCACCTCGAGGAGCCGGCACTCCAGGCGTCCGGGCTGGCGCGCGACGCAGTCCGAGAGGGAGCCGCGGTCGAGCGGCCCGCCGCCGGCCTCGGCTCGCACCACCGCCAGCGTCGCGCGGGCCTCCAGAATCATGAGCACGATCTCTCCATCCTCGGCGGCGGGAGCCACGCGGATCATCTCGGCGATCCCGGCGGCGAGCTGGTCGGCGGCGGCGCGCGTGTCCGCGCCGGACGCGGCCGCGTACTCCAGCCGCGCAGCGTGCAGGACGAGCAGATTGCCGACGCTGGCGATGATCACGTAGCTCTCGCGGAGCGGCGGGTCGCCGTGCGCGGCCGCCTCGGCGCACGCCTCGGCGTCGCCATCCCAGACGCCCCACTGGACCCGACCCGAGGCCCGCACCGCGCAGGCCCAGGCGAGGTTGTTGCGCGGCGCCTCGTACCCGGGATCGAGCGCCATCGCCTTCCGCTCGGCGTCGATCGCCGCGCTGGTGAACCCGGTCACGTCGCAGCCCACCGCGCGGCAATCGTCGGCGAGCAAGATGTAAGCGATGCCGAGGTCGTTCGCCGCCCAGGGAAATCCGGGCGAGACCTGCTGGGCGGCGCGCAGCGCGGCGACCGCGTCATGCAGCATCGGGGTGGAGTCCTCGCGGTTCTCCTCGGCGAGCTGGGCGAGGGCGAAGAGGCAGACGGCCTCGATGTCGAGCGAGATCGCGTCGCCGGGATCGAGCTCGCTGGTCAGCCGCGCCTGCGCGGTGCAGGCCGACGCGGTGTGCGCGATGAGCGCCGGCGGGCTGGAGCTGTTGACCGGCGCCGCCCAGGCGTGGGCGTGGGCCAGGTGAGCCTCGGCCCGGGCGCTCCGCGGGACCGCGGCGAGCTCGCGATACGCCGCGAGCAAGGCCAGATGATAGACGGCCATGCGCTCGGCGAGGCCTTGCCAGCGCAACCGATCGAGGCGCCGGACCCACGCCTCGGCGATGGCGTCGAAGACCGCCGGGTCGCTGCGACGGGTGAGCGCCGCCGCCTCCAGCTCGTCGATGGCCTCGGTGAGCAGCGCCTCGGCGCGCTCGTTGCCGGTCTCGCGGGCGAGGTCGCTCTGCTCGTAGAGGATCTGTCCGACGAGCAGCTGCGCCTCGTGGTTGAGCGGGGAGGCGCGCGCCGCCGAACGGGCGGCGGCCAGCGCGGCGTCCAGGTCGCCGGCCTGGTAGGCGATGAGCGCGGCGACCTGCTCCGGCGGCGCCAGCGCGGTCCCCGCGGCCGCGTCGAGGTGGGTGCGCGCCGCCGGCAGGTACTCGGCGTCGAGCGCGGCCTTGCGCGCCGTGACCCAGGCCGGGCCGCCCATGCGTCGCGCCGCGGCCACCGCGGCGGCGTGCAGGCGGATCAGGGTGTTCCCCATGACCCAGTGCAGATCGGCGTCGCCGGCACCGTCACGAAGCGCGATCTCCAGCTCGACGCGGGCGCCCTCGTGGTCCCCGAGCAGGGCGAGCGCCCGGCCGATCGCGGCGTGGATGGGGGCGTCCGCCGGCGAGCCGTCGAGGAGCGCGCGCAGCTCGGCGATCCCCGCGCGGACCTTGGCCTCGCCCGGCCTGAGATCGTGCAGCGGCAGGAGGAGCTCGTTCTGGAGCCCCAGCTCCGCCGCGTTCAGCCGCTCGCCGATGTGGACCGCCGTCGTGGCGCGCGCCTCGGCCCGCTGGGTGGCGGCGCGGGCGAGCAACGCCGCGCGTCCCGCCAGGACGAGAAGGACGAGAGCACCGGCGATCGCCAGCGCCGCGCCGATCCTGAGCAGCTGGCGCCGGGGGTCGGCCGCGAGCACCCCGAGGAGCGCGTCCAGCGAGGGCCGGCGCTCGGGGTCGGGATCGAAGGCGCCGGCGAGGGCACGGCGGATGCGCCGGGGGACCGGCGTCGTGGGCGGCTCGCGCGGTTTGCCGGTGAGCGCCTCGGCGCGCAGGCTGGCGAGGTCGTCGCCGCGGAACGGCAAGACGTCCAGCAGGGCCTCCCAGGCCGAGACCGCGAACGCGTACACGTCGGCGCGCGCATCGACGCGCGCGGTGGTGAGCTGTTCGGGAGCCATGTACGCCGGCGTCCCCATGAGCGCGCCGGTCTGGGTGAGGCTGAGGCTCGCGGCGGCGCCGGCGGTCTGCCCCTCGGTGGCGCCGACCGAGGCCATCCCGAAGTCGCCGATGAGCACGCGGCCGCTGTCGGCGATGAGGATGTTGTCCGGCTTGAGGTCGCGGTGGACCAGCCCGGCGTGGTGCGCGGCGGCGAGCCCGCGCCCGGCCTGGACGAACACCGACAGGATCTCTCGCCAGGGACGCGGCGCGGCCGCGAGCCAGGCGCGTACGCTCTTCCCCTCGACCAGCTCCATCGCGATATGGATCCCGCTGGCGGTCTCACCCGCGTCGTGGACCGCGACGACGTTGGGGTGGACCAGCCGAGCCATCGCCTGAGCCTCGCGCAGCATGCGTCCGCGCAGCTTGCTCGGGTCGTCGCCGGCGGCGCGCGGGTGCACGAGCTTGAGCGCGACGCGGCGGTCCAGCTGCGGATCATAGGCCGAGTAGACCCGACCCATCGCCCCGCTGCCGATGAGGTCGAGGATGACGTAGCGTGACAGCCGCGCGCCCTGAAAGAGCACCTCTCCGTCGACGTCGGGGTCGGGTTCGGGCGCTGCGGCGGCGTTCCCTCGCACCAGCGACGAGACCAGGGTCCGGCAACTCCGACAGGTCTGCAGGTGGGCCCGGACCGCGGTCTGCTCCGCCTCTCCCGCGGCGCCGGCGACGAACTGGTCGATCGTGTTGTCGTCCGGGCACGCGTCGGGCACGCCCGCCAATTGTAAGCCGCGCGGCGGCGCTGGACACCTGCGGGAATAGAATCACACGAATGGGATTATATTCACGAAGACGTCCGCCCTCCGGTCACGGTCAATCCGGATAACTGCCGTGATTCCAGGTTGTTATTCGAATCGCGCCACCTGGCAGCCCCCATGCACTACCACCGCTCGTCCGCGATGTCGGACGAGGGGAACACCATGTTCGAGAACGTTGGCCTTTATCAGGTCGTCATCCTCGTGACCGGAGCGGTCGCGGGCGGGCTCCTGCTCGCGCTCCTCACCGGCCTCAGGGTGATCGGCCCGACCGAGTCGGGCGTGGTGGTCAAGAAGTTCGGCCGCAACCTCCCGCCCGGGAGGGTGATCGCCGTCGACGGCGAGGCCGGCTTCCAGGCCAAGTTGCTGCCGCCAGGGTGGCACTTCTTCCTTTGGCGGTGGCAGTACAGCGTGACCAAGGTGCCGATGGTGGTGGTGCGCCCGGGCGAGATCGCCCTCGTCGTCGCCGCCGACGGCGCGCCGGTCCCGTCCGAGCGCGTGCTCGGCAAGGAGGTCGAATGCGACAACTTCCAGGACGCGTCGGCGTTCCTGGCCAACGGCGGTGAGCGCGGGCGCCAGCTGGCGTTCCTGACCGCGGGCACCTACCGGATCAACCCGGCGATGTTCGAGATCGTCACCTCGGACAACGCCGAGAAGTTCGGCATGAACCCGAGGGATCTCGCGATCTACTGCCTGCAGCCGGAGCGCGTGGGCCTGGTGACCACGCTCGACGGCGCGCCCATCCAGGCCGGCGACCTCGCCGGTCCGAGCGTGCCCGGGCACGACAGCTTCCAGCGCGGCCAGCGCTTCCTGGAGGCGGGCGGCTCGCGCGGCCTGCAGGAGCAGGTGCTGCTGTCCGGCTCGTGGAACCTGAACCCGTGGTTCGTCCGGGTCGAGGAGGCGAAGATGACCGAGGTCCCCATCGGCTACGTCGGCGTGGTGGTGAGCTACGTCGGCGGCGATCACCTCGACGTGACCGGTGACTCGTTCACCCACGGCGACCTGGTCGAGAAGGGGCGCAAGGGCGTGTGGGTCGAGCCGCTCCTGCCCGGCAAGCACCCGCTCAACACGCGGGTGATGAAGGTCGAGCTGGTGCCGACGACCAACATCGTCCTCAACTGGGCGAACCGCACCGAGGCGCACAACTACGACGCGAAGCTGTCGTCGATCCTGGTGCGCTCGAAGGACGGCTTCTCGTTCAGCCTCGACGTGTCGCAGATCATCCACGTGGGCATGAAGAACGCCCCGCGGGTCATCTCGCGCGTCGGGTCGATGCAGAACCTGGTCGATCACGTCCTCCAGCCGACGGTCGGGAACTACTTCCGCAACTCGGCGCAGGAGGTGACGGTGCTGGAGTTCCTGTCGGCGCGCAGCGACCGCCAGAAGGAGGCCTTCGACAAGATCCGCCGCGCGGTCCAGTCGTACGACGTGGAGTGCATCGACACCCTGATCGGCGACATCGTGCCGCCCGCGGAGCTGATGAAGACCCAGACCGACAAGAAGATCGCCGACGAGCTGCAGCGCACCTACGAGGCGCAGCGCGAGGCGCAGGTGAAGCGGCAGGACCTCGAGCGCGAGACCGCCATCGCCAACATGCAGGCGGAGGTGGTCCGCTCCGAGCAGATGGTCCGCATCACCGAGAAGCACGCGCTGGCGGCCGCCGAGGCCGCGCGCGGCGAGGGCAACGCCATCCGCGGCCGCGCCGAGGGCGAGGCGGCGGCGACCCGCGCCCACGCCGAGGCCGACGCGGCGGCGGTCCGCATGCGCGGCGAGGCCGAGGCGGTCTCGGTGCGCGCCATCGGCGCGGCCAAGGCCGAGGCCTACCGGCTGGGCCAGGAATCGCTGGGCTCGGCCCAGTTCACCGCGGTGCAGCTCGCCGCGATCCTGGGCGAGCACAACGTGAAGCTGGTCCCCGACATCGCCGTCGGCGGCGACGGCGGCCTGGCCAGCGCCCTCATCGGCAAGATGCTGTACGCGTCAATGGGCGGCAACGGCCCGGCGACCGCCCACCCCGACCTCCCCAAGCTGCCCGAGCGCAGCTGAACCTCCCCCCGCACATCCTCTGACGGCTTCTTCAGCCGGCGTCCACCACGGTATCGATGACGATCTCCGTCGTCGTCATCAGCTTGTGCACCGGACACGCCGACACCGCGCGCTCCAGCGCGGCCCGGTGCTCCGCCGTCAGCTGCGCCCCGTGGAACGCCAGCCGCACGTGCAGCCGGTAGACCCCCTTGCGCTCCTCGCTCGCGTCGCGCTCGACGTGCGACTCGACCCGCTCCAGCGGGATCCCCTTGTGACGCGCGTACCAGGTGGCGGTTAGCGTCTTGCACGCCGCCAGCGCGGCGTCGAAGTAGTCGTGCGCTCCCGGCGCGGTGTCGCCGCTGTCGGGAGGCGCCAGGTCGGCGCGCAGGTCGTGCTCGCGCACGCGCAGGCGCTGCGCGTAGGCGTTCGCCACCTCGGTCTCGCAATCCACGCGGTTCATGGATTCCATCCTATCATCGGGGCGTGGACCTCCCCCCCGGCGTCACCCACATCATCGACACCCGCGAGCGCGACATCGGCGCGTTCACCGTGCACCGCGTGCTCCCCGCGCCGCAGCGCCGCCAGGTCGGCCCCTGGACCTTCGTCGACCACATGGGTCCGCGCGAGCTGGCCGCCGGCGAGGCGACCGACGTGAAGCCGCACCCGCACATCGGCCTGGCGACGGTGACCTACCTCTACGACGGCGAGCTGGTCCACCGCGACAGCCTGGGCACGGTGCAGCCGATCCGCCCCGGCGACCTCAACTGGATGACCGCGGGGCGCGGCATCGTCCACTCCGAGCGCACCGCGCCCGAGCTGCGGGCGCAGGCGCGGCGGTTCCACGGCCTGCAGCTGTGGGTCGCGCTCCCCGACGACCACGAGGAGGACGAGCCGAGCTTCCAGCACCTCGCGGCGGCGTCGATCCCCGAGTCCGTCGTCGACGGCGTGCGGCTGCGGACGCTGGCCGGCACGGCCTACGGCATGACCTCGCCGGCGCGCGTGCTCTCGCCGCTCTTCTTCGTGGATGCGACGCTCCCCGCGGGCGCCGGCCTGCGGCTCCCCGGCGGGCACGGCGAGCGCGCGGTCTACGTCGTGGAGGGGGCGATCCGGTTCGAGGACGACCGCGCCAGCCACGGCCGCATGCTGGTCTTCGCCGAGGACGCCGACCCGGCGATCACCGCCGACGGACCGGCGCGCCTGGCGCTCCTCGGCGGCGCGTCGCTCGGCCCGCGCCACATCTTCTGGAACTTCGTCTCCAGCTCGCGCGATCGCATCGCCCGGGCCAGCGACGACTGGCGCGAGCGGCGGTTCCCGGCGATCCCCGGGGACGACGTGGAATTCGTGCCGCTCCCCGAGCCCATGCATCATCATTGACGGATGCTCCTCGTCCTCGCCGCGCTCGCCGCCGCCCCGCCGCCGGTGGTGGTCGCCTCGGTGGCCGAGCTCGACGACGCGCTCGACGCCGGCGCGCCCATCGTCACGCTGCGCGCCGGCACCTACGTCCTGGATCACCCGCTCGAGCTGCACGACGTCGTCCTGCGCGGGGCCGGCGAGGTGACCATCGACGTCTCCGCCATCGTGCTCCCCGACCCGACGCCGATCCTCGACTGCGCGGGCGGCTCCACGCCGTTCTCGCCGGTCGTCCCCGCCGCGGCGCTGGTGGTCTCGGGCGCCACCACCGTCGAGAACATCCACTTCGTCGGGCTCAACCTGCCGCTCATCACCTACATCGCCAGCACCGCCAGCCCGTGCGCCGGCGCTGCCCGCGCGCGCCACCGGGCCGTGATCCGGAAGTGCACCTTCACCAGCGCGCCCGATGCCTTCGCGGTCTACGACGTCAGCCTCGGCAACCTCGGCGCGTGCAGCTGCGAGTCCAGCTGGGAGGTGACCCTCGCCGACGACGACTTCGACGGCGCCCTGTGGGGCGCGTTCATCGAGAACCAGTACTCGAACGCGGGCGCGCGCGTGGTCGCGACCCTGGTCCGCAACCGGATGGCGGGGATGATCACCGCGCTGGCCGTCGAGGGGACCGCGGTCGGCGACGGCGGCCGCGTCACCGGCCACGCGACCGGGAACGTCTATCACGACTCGCTCATCGGCGTCGCGCTGCTCGGCGGCAGCGACACCGAGGGGCCGAGCCACGGCGGCAGCCACGGGGTGGTCGACTGGCGCTCGGTCGGCGAGCGCTTCGAGGACGACGTGATCGGCCTCTCCGTCCAGGCCGGCCGCCGCCACACCGACGGCCGGTCGGGCCCGCCCGCGCCCGGCCAGGTCTCGGCGGGAAACCGCGCGCAGGTCTGGATGTGGGCGCCGGTCTTCTCGGGGAACGTCCTTCACGACGCCGAGTTCTTCGGCTCGGGGACCGAGGAGCCCGGCGACGCGTCGCTCGAGGATCCGGTCGGCTGGCCGGCCAACCAGGTGAGCCCGGGGGTGCTCGCCGGCGGCAACCTCGTCGAGCTGATGATGTTCGCGCGTCCGGTCTTCCGCGACGGCATCGGTAAGGTGGTCTTCCGCGCCCACGCCGCCGACGCCTGCGTGTTCGAGAAGTTCCCCACGCCCATCCTCCCCGATCCCGACGGCGACTCGTGCCCCGACGTCAGCCTCGACGAGCTGCGCCATCCAGCCGACACGCCCGACTTCGGCAACCGCGTCGTCATCGCCGGCGACGCGGCGGCGTTCCGCGCGCTCCACCCCGACCTCGACGAGTACCCGCCGGCGAGCTATTTCGGCTTCGTCTGGCCCGGGCGCTGAGGCCCGCGCACCGGGCCGATCCGGGTGGACAGAACCCGCCGCGCCGGCGAAAAATGCCGCATGCCTCGCGCCTTCGTCATTCCCCACAGCTTCCACGTCTGGCCCGCGCAGATGGGCGCTTACGCCAAGGGGTGGACCCCGGCGTTCGTCCTGCAGTTGCAGGGCACGGTGCCGTCGGCGGCGCAGCTCCTCGCCGAGGTCACCGGCCCCGGCGACCAGGCGTGGCTCGCGCTCGCCTTCGACGTCGACGAGAGCTCCGACGAGACCTTCATCAAGGAGTGGACGCTGACCGCCGCCGACGCCGAGGTGCGCGACGTGGGCGGCGGCTATCGCGTCAAGATGCGCCTGGTCAGCGAGCTGGAGGGGGTGGACTACGAGCTGCTCGACGCGTCGTTCACCGTCGAGCCGGAGGCCGACGGCTTCGTCGCGCGCATGGACCATCTGCTCACGCGCGGCGCGCTGTGGCTCGACCTCGGCGACGAGGACGCGCCCCGCCTCAACGCCGCGGTGTGGCTCGCCAACGGCGCGGAGACCCACGAGATCGGCGCCTACCTCTTCTTCAACGGCAAGAAGCTGATGGAGGCCGACGACGTCTCGGCCGGCCGCGAGCTGCTCCTGTCGACGGGGGCCGCCGGCGAGCACGGCGTGCGCGAGCTCCGCTTCGCGTTCGACAAGGCCAAGGCCTGGCGCAACTGCGAGTACGGCGACATGGAGGGGTGGCACGACCTGTCGCTCCACCCGGGCGACTACGAGATCAAGGTCACGCGCGCCAAGAAGCTCGACCGCAGCCTCAAGTTCAGCGTCGGCGCCGACGGCCGATTGCAGAAGAGCGGCGCGGTCGAGCCCGACGCCTGGCGCCGCTGGGAGATGAGCGTTCCGGTCACCGTGCTCGGCAAGGCCGACGGCAACTGGGACGCCGCCGCGCAGCCGTCCGCCGCCTTCCCGGTGACCTGCGACGCCGGGCTCGACGACCTCTACGCGCCGCGCAAGATCCCGGAAGTCGTGGAGAAAGCCTACGACGACGAGACCCAGGCGGAGATCGACAAGGTCGTCGGCGACGCGACCAACTACCACAGCTGGTTCTGGGACGACATGAAGAACGGCTCGGACGGCTCGAGCTTCCTCGGGCAATGCGAGCTCGTCGAGACCTACCTCTCCGGCTGGCGCCCGAGGTACGACGCGCTCGCCGCCAAGCTCCCCGCCGACGCGCGCCACGGGTTCGCCGGCGGCGAGCACACGCTCGACGAGATCCGCGCGCTGCTCGAGGAGATGAACGACAACGCCAAGGGCTGGTTGCGCAAGGCGCGGCAGAGCGCCGACGACGTGCGCGCCCCCTACCTCGCGCTGCTCCGGAACGACAAGCTGGCCATCTTCAACGACCACCCGGCGCCCGACTATCGTTACTACACCTCGCACAGGCAGGTCATCGAGACGCCGGACGAGCTCGCCGCCGCCGAGCGCTGGTACTTCGAGGGCGTCGAGAACCAGGGCTACATCAACGAGCGCTGGACGGTGCGCGGCTGGCGCTTCGACGCCGAGGGGAACATCGTCGACCGCCACGACGAGAGCGGCTTCGGCACCAACGCGCCGGGGAGCGCGTTTCCGTAGAGGAGGCTAGAACGGCACCTTCACCGGCGTCGTCGCGCACGGGATCTCGTCGTTGACCACGCTCCCGGTGTGACACTTCCCGCTCGCCTTGGCCCCACCCAGCTGGCCGTGCTGGTTCCCGCCCCAGCACCAGACCTCGCCGGCCTCGGTCAGAGCGCAGCTGTGATGGCCGCCCAGCGCCAGCGCGGTCACCTTGGCGAGGCCGGGCACCTTGGTCGGCGCGGGCCGATCCTTGGTGTCGCCCACGCCCAGCTGGCCGGAGGCGTTCTCACCCCAGCAGGCCACGCCGCGATCCGCGGTGATCACGCAGACGTGGCGGCTCGCGGGTGACGAGACGATCGCGAGCGCGCCCTTCAACCCCGCGATACTCTTTGGCTTCTCGACCGGCTCCTTCTCCAGCAGGTCGCCCCAGCAGCTCACCTTGCCGCCGGCGAGGGCGCAGCCGAACAGGTCGCCGAGCGCCACCTGGGTGACGTTCGCCAAACCCAGGATCGCGGCCGGCTCGCCGCCGCCCGGGCGTCCCAGCTGCGCCCCGAGCGACGCGCCCCAGGTGAACACGCGCCCGCCGACGATCGCCGCCGCGTTCTCCTCACCGAGCACCAGCGCGCCGATCGCCTTCAGCCCCTTGAGCCGCGTCGGCGTCCGCCGGCACGGGTACTCCTTGCGGCACTTCTCCAGCGACTCCCACGGGACGCCCAGCCGGCCGTCGTTGCCGCTCCCCCAGCACGAGACGCCGGTGTCGTCGGCGGCGCAGGCGAAGCCGGCGCCCACGGCGAGCCTGGTCGCGGCCAGCTTGCCGCCTCCGCCGACAGCGACCGGCGCGAAGCTCCGCCCGCAGGGAATCTGCACGGTCACGCGGTGGAGATCGTCGAGCGGACCGGACAGTCCCTCGATGGCGCACGACTCCAGCGCCGCGTCGCCGCGGCCGAGGAAGCCGTCGTAGTCCGCCCCGACGCAGCGGACGACCCGATCGGCGCCCAGGACGCAGGTCGCGTCCCCCTCGAGCGCCACGTTCGGCTCCTTCGCGAAGGCCGGCGCCGCCGGGGTCAGCCAGCAGCTCGACGGAGCCGACGCGGTGCCGCAGGCCGCGCCCTTGTCCGGGCCCAGCTGAGAGAATCGGTTGTCGCCCCAGCACAGCCAGTCGCCGGCGCCGCGCACGCAGGTGTCGTCGTCGTTGGCGATGAGCGTGGTGAGCTTGTCCGCCGCCGCCGGCGCCGCGGCGAGCAGGACGAGGAGCGCCGCGGCCCTACGCATCCTTCTCCTCCTGCACCTGGATCTGGAACCCGAGCTTGGCCAGCTGCGCCTTCATCTCGGATTTCTGTACGGATTTCACGTACGCCTCCATCGGCTCGATCTTCTTGGCGCGCACCAGCTCGATGAGCGAGTCGTTGAGCGTGACCATGCCGAGGTTGCGCGCGGTCTGCATGATCGAGTGGAGCTGGAAGGTCTTGGCCTGGCGGATGAGGTTCGACACCGCCGACGTCCCGATGAGGACCTCGTAGGCCGCGACCCGCCCGCCGCCGATCTTCTTGCACAGGGTCTGGGCGATCACGCCGCGCAGCGACTCGGCGAGCATCTGCCGGATCTGGGGCTGCCGGTCGGCGGGGAACTGGTCGATGATCCGGTCCACCGTCGACGGCGCGGTGGTGGTGTGGAGCGTCCCGAACACCAGGTGGCCGGTCTCGGCGGTCTCGACGGCGATGGCGATGGTCTCGAGGTCGCGCATCTCGCCGACCAGCACGATGTCGGGGTCCTCGCGCAGCGCCGCCCGGAGCGCGTCCTTGAACGACCGGGTGTGGATGTGGACCTCGCGCTGGTTGACCAGGCACTTCTTGTTCTCGTGCACGAACTCGATCGGATCCTCGATGGTGATGATGTGGTCCGAGCGATTCATGTTGATGAAGTCGATGAGCGTGGAGAGCGTGGTCGACTTCCCCGAGCCCGTCGGGCCGGTGACCAGGACCAGCCCCTTGGTCAGGTAGCAGAGGTCGAGCACCCGCGGCGGCAGCCCGAGCTGATCGGCGGTCATCAAGGCGAACGGGATGGCGCGGAAGACCGCGCCCGGGCCGCGCCGGTCCTGGAACAGGTTCACGCGGAAGCGCGACAACCCGTTGATGGCGTAGGCGAAGTCGGTGTCGAAGCGCTCCTCGAACTCCTGGCGGTTGCGCGACGGCGTGATCTCGTAGACCAGCTTCAGGAGCTGCTCGGGGACGAGCTCGCCGAAGCCCGGCACCGGCTTCATCTCGCCGTCGTGGCGGACGAGCGGGAGGTTGCCGCTCGACAGGTGGAGATCGGAGGCGCCCAGCTTCTTCATCGCGCGCAGGAGGTCGTCGATCGCCGGGCCGCCGGCCGCCGCCGGGACGCTGACCGGGATCGGCGTCGGCTTGACCGCGCGCGGCTGCTGCGGCGCGACCACCGGCGGCGGCGTGACCGGCGGCGGGGTCAGGCTGCGCTGGCGCGCGGAGACCGGCGGCACGGTCACCGGCACCGGCGTCTCCTTGGTCGGCCGGATGACGTCGAACTGGCCGCTGTCGAGCGGGGTGGGCGCGGTGGTGTCGACCGACGGCGCGACCACCAGGCGCATGCGCGACGTCGTGGCCTCGACGGTGCAGGTGACCGGGCGGCCGCCGCCCAGGTAGTCGAAGCGGCCGTGCCCGGTGCTGCGCACGATCGCGTACACCGAGGGCGGCGCCGCCTCCTCGACGAGCGACTGCAGCGATTGCAGGGTGACCGTCGCGCTGGTGGTGCGATCACCGGTGGGGAGCCGCACCAGGATCGGGCGCGCGCTCTCCAGGATGATGGCGGAAGCCTTGAATTTCGTCAGGTATCCGATGTAGACGTCGATGGCGGCCACGCCGGCATCTTACGCCGGTACCAGGCTCGCGAGCGTCGGCAGGATCACGTGGCGGAAGGCGTCGGCGCGGACCTCGGCCAGCGCGGCGTCGGAGAGGCGGCCGGGGAGGGCGCGGCGGCGCGACGGCTTCGCTGACCGCGCCTGCATCTCCGCCGCGATGGCGTGGAGGCCGCGGCCGGCGCCGCGCGAGACCAGCCAGGCCAGCGTCCGCCAGGCGAGCGCGGCGTGGTCGGCCTCGTCGGTGGCGAGGCGGCGCCACACGCCGCGCTCGGCGCCGCGGGCGGCGCGGGCGGCGGCCAGCGCGGAGATGGTCTCGCCCACGCACCCCTCGACGAAGGTGTCGCGCGCCAGCCGCTCCAGGTCGGGGGCGCGCGGGGCGAGCGCCGGCAGCGGGCCGGGCTCGACGGGCTCGCCGGCGTAGGCCGAGCCGAGCGCGAAGCACAGGCGGGCGTGCTCGATCTCGTCGAGGGCGGCGCGCTGGTGCGCGGCGATGAGGTCGGCGGGCGCGCCCACCGCCATCAGCTCGATGGTGGCGCGGGCGAAGGCGGCGACCGAGGCGTGCTCGAGGCGGGCGTCGTCGAGCCAGACCCGCGCCAGCCGCGCGTCGGGCTTGCGCCGCAAGCGGGCGCCGGCCCACGAGCTGCCGCGCTGGACCGGCGCGGTCGTCGGGGTGTCCTCGTCGAGGAGCGGCCGCCCGCCCGGGCACATGATGACCCAGTCGTAGCAGCAGGTGGTCTTGTCGCCGGCGTCCTGCTTGGCCTTGGTCTCGGCCTCGTCGAAGGTGAAGCGGGCGGCGTTCATCGCCGGCATGCCCGTCGGGGTGTCCTTGCGGTCGTGCTCCTCGCTCTTGATCGCCGTCGGGCAGGCGAGCTTCACCGGCGACTTCTTGTCGGCGTACTTCTTCATCGTCTTGGCCGGCGCGCAGAACTCTCCCGACGGACAGCTGGGGAGCGGCGGGTGCGAGGGCGGCCCAGGCGGCCCGGGCGGACCGTCCGCCATCGCGGTGGCGGTCCCGGCGAAGAAGATCGCGGTGGCCAGGTGGCGTCGGAGGCGATGGAAGTCGCGCATCCCCCGATCTTACTACGGGAGCGGGATGCCGAACTGGGTGAGCAGCCCGGGGACGCCGCCGCCCGGCGGGGTCACGAACTCGAGCGCCACGATCTTGCCGTCGCGCACGGTGATCGCCGGCTTCTCCTCGGGGAGGCTCGCCTTCCTGCCCGAGCCCGGGATCTCCTGCGGCAGCCCGGGGATGGGCATCGAGAGCGGGTTCACGTGGGTCGCGGTGATGCGGATCGTCGCCACCACGGTGTCGCCCTTCTCCTCGAAGTGCGAGGCGTTGAAGCGCCAGTCGGGGCAGGCCTTGGCCCAGGCGCTGTGGACGCCGGTGTACTCGCGCTTGCCGAGCGCGCGCGGCGCGGGGCCCTTGACCACCAGGTCCTCGCTGAGCAGCGCGAAGGCCTCGGCGAGGCGCTTCTCCTCGACGGCGGTGAAGAAGTCGCGGGCGATCTGGGTGGGGGAGGTCGTGTTCGTCATGTTGGTTTCTCCTTTCCAACAGCAGTACGCCGGAGCCCGCGACTCGAGGACTCCCCAGCTGCGCACACCGGTCGTGCTAACCTGCACAACGGCGTGGATTGGAATGATCTCAGGTACTTCCTGGCCGTGCAGCGCACCGGATCGCTGCTCGCCGCGGCCCGCGAGCTGAAGGTCGACCACACCACGGTGGGGCGGCGGCTGGCCGCGCTGGAGCGCGCGCTCGGGGCGCTCCTGTTCCGGCGGACGCCGGAGGGGATGACGCTCACGCCGGCGGGAGCGGCGATCCTCCCCGCGGCGGAGGACCTGGAGCGGGCCGCGCGCGCCGTCGAGCAGCGCGCCGGCGGCGCCGACGATCGCGTCGAGGGGACGGTGCGGATCACGACCTCCGAGGCGTTCACCCCGTTCCTCATGCGCGCCATCGCCGAGCTGCACGGCGTCCACCCGGCGCTGCGCGTCGAGGTGCTCCCCGGGAATCGCGTCTTCGACCTGGCCCGCCACGAGGCCGATCTGGCGCTGCGCCTGGCGCGCACCGAGCAGCAGGGGCTGTTGACCCGCAAGATCGGCGCGTCGGCGTGGGGGATCTACGCGTCGGAGGCGTACCTCGCGCGCGCGGGCCAGCCCGCGACGGCCGCGGATCTCTCGCGCCACGACGTCGTCGGCTACGCGGCGGAGCTCAGCTTCGTCACCGGCGCCGAATGGCTGGCGGCGCACGCCCCGGACGCGCGCGTGATCATGCGCGCGTCGAGCATCCTGGCGGTGCGCGCGGCGGTGACGGCGGGCGTCGGGATCGGCGCGATCCCGTGCTTCCTCGCCGAGGGTGAGGCGGGCGTGCGCCGCGCGCTCCCCGACTGCGCCGGCTGGCGCGACATCTGCCTGGTGACCCACCCGGACAACGCCAAGGTGAAGCGGATCCGCGCGGTGATGGACTTCCTCGCCGACCTGGTGGGGCGGCAGAAGGCGTTCTTCGAGGGGAGCTAGATCGGTTCCACCGACTGGGTCACGATGCTGGCGGCCTTCACGGCGGTGAAGCTGGGTGAGCGGAGCTTCCAGGGCCCGGAGCGGCCCTGGCAACGCAGCGTGATGTCTTTCGTGGCGCCGAGGGTGACCGCGACGGTGACGGCGGCCGAGCCGAGACCGTCCTGCATGGGATGGACGTCGTCGTCGAAGGTCCACCACTCGGTGTTGGTGTCGACGCGGGCGAGCTCGGTCTCGCTGCCGTCGCCGGCGCGCGCCTCCAGCGAGCACTGCGGGGCGACGTTGTAGCCGTAGGCGGTCTCCGCCATCACGTCGAAGCTGAACGAGCCGCCGATGATCCAGTTCCCCGCGGGGAGCTTGAGCACCCGCAGCTCCTGGGTCGCGTAGATGGTCACCACGTCCGTCGACTGGTACTCGCGCCCCAGCCCGCTGCTGAAGTAGGCGTTCGGCGCATTGGTCGCGCTCCAGTTGAGCACGCTCTCCCCGAGCGCGCATTGCGCGGCGCTGTCGATCACGCGCAGCGTGCCATCGGTCTTGCGGCAGCCGTGGATCACGCCGTTGGCATCGGGGATCGCCGCCCACGCGGAGGGAGCGGCGAGGCAGACCAGGAGGGGGATGAGCTTGCGCATGGCGTCCGGTAGTGCACGCCGCGCGCCGCCGGATTCCCGAATGAATTCGTGGCGGAGTGTTCCCTAGCGGGCAACCAATGCTGCCTCGGCGGCAACATCCTCGATGCACCGCCGCACGTGCTCGGCGCGGGTGCGGAACGACAGCACGCACACCCGCGCCAGCTCGCGGCCGGCCAGGTTGCAGCCCGACAGGAACACCCGGCCGCGCCGCGCGATCCCCTCGATGAGCGCGAGCGTGGCCGCGTTGTCCTCGGCCAGGCCGCCCCGCGCGAGGTGGAACGCGAACAGCGACAGCTGCGGCGGCGCCACCATGATCACGCCGGGGATGCGCGCGATCTCGGCGGCCGCCGCGAGGGCCAGCGCGCGCTTCTCCGCGATCGCCGCGCGCAGCCGGGCCGCGCCCAGGAGCTTCACGGTGAGCCAGACGCGCAGCCCGGGGTAGCCGCGCGAGAGATCCGGGCCGTAGTGCGTCGGGTCGTACTGGTCGTCGTCGGCGCCGCCGGGGAGGTAATCGGCGGCCTCGCTGTGCAGCGCGCGCAGCGCCGCCCCGTCGCGCACGAGGAGCGCGCCGGTGCCGTAGGGGAGGAAGAGCCCCTTGTGCGGATCGAGGGTCAGCGAGTCGGCGCGGTCGAGGCCGGCGAGCAGCGGCCGCAGCTCGGGGACGGCGTGAAAGAACGCGCCGTAGGCCCCGTCGACGTGGTGCCACAGCCCCTGGCTGGCCGCGAGATCCGCAATGGTTTCCAGCGGATCCACCGCGCCGGTGTTGGTGGTCCCGGCCGTCGAGACGATCATGAACGGGGTGAGGCCCGCGCGCCGGTCGTCCTCTATTGCCGCGGCCAGCGCGTCCGGGCGCAGCCGGAACGCCTCGTCGACCGCGACGGCGCGCACCCGGTCGCCGAGGATCCCCGCCAGCCGCGCCGACTTGCGCACCGAGTGATGCGCCTGGGTCGACGTGTAGAGGACGCCCTCGCGGAGGCGCGCCCCGAGCAGGCGCTCGCGGGCGCAGGCGATGGCGTTGAAGGTCGCCATCGAGCCGCCGGTGGTGAAAAGGCCGCGCGTCGTCGACGGGAAACCCATCCAGTCGCGGAACCAGTCGAGCACGTTGGCCTCGAGCTGGACCAGCGCGGGCGCGGCGAACCACGCGCCGGTGAAGCGGTTGGTGGTGTCGGCGACGAGGTCGGCGATCGCCGCCGGGAAGATCCCGCCGCCGGGGATGTAGCCGAGGTAGCCGGGGCCGTTGGTGGTGAGCGAGCGCGGCATCCAGGCGTGGAAGAAGGCGTCGAGCAGCCCGTCGAGCGGCTCGCCGGCCTCGGGGGCGGGCTCGCGCAGCGCCCGGCACAGCACGAGCGCCTCGGCGTGCCGGATGTCGCCGCGCGAGGGCTGCTCGCCGACCCGCGCCAGGTGATCGACGACGCGCGCCGCCGCCGCGGCGAGCATGGCGCGCATCTCCTCGACGGGAAACTCGAGGTTGGCGGGATCGCGCATCACTTGGCGGGCTGGCTGGCGGGCACGGCGGGAGCGGGCAGGGCTTGCGGCGGCGTGGAGGGCGTGGCGGCGGGGGCGGCGCTCCCCAGCACGTGCGTGCTCTTCAGCGGGCCGGGCAGGTAACCGTCGATCTTGCCGAAGAACCAGGCGAAGGCGAGCACGACGACGACCGCGATGATGATGTAGAGCTTCCACGGCCGCTTGCGGTCGGAGTACGGGTCGTCGAGCGAGCGCTCGGCGTTCTTGGGCAGCTTGGCCACGTCGGTGAGCGCGCCGCCGAAGGGGACGTTGATGCGCGCTCGGCCGTTGATCGCCCAGCCGTTGGCGTCGAGGATGGGGCCTAGGTTGCGCTGGCGGAGCTTCAGGATCGCCAGCACCACCGACGGGCCGGAGACGAGCAGGATGACCGCGAAGATCCCGATCGGCATCCACGCGCCCAGGCCGAAGAAGGCGGCGAGGATGCCGGTGATCATCGCGCCGATGCCGCCGATGGCGACGCCGATCGCGGCCACCGTGCCGACGTCGATGGTCTTGACCTCGGGCGGCGCCGCCTTGTCGGCGTTCGCGGTCTTCTCCGCCGTCGACGCGATCATCGCGTGCGACTTGGCGTCGGCGGCCTGGGTCCGCTTGGCGATCTGCTCCTCGATCAGGCGCGCGAGCTTCTTGTACGGCGCCCAGAACGCCTCGCGCACCGAGATCGGGTTGGCCACCAGCTTGGTGATGGTCGCGTCCCAGTCGCGCCCCTTGCGGTCGTAGAAGACGCCGTTGCGGCCGACGAAGATGTTGTCGGAGTCACCGTCGGTGAAGGCGGCGGCGATGCTGCGCTTCTCGCCGCTCGGGCGGCTGAGGTCGCAGTAGGCGAGGTAGGCCGACGACATCGCCGCCAGCGCGCCGTGCTTGCCGGCGTCGGCGACGTCGAAGCAGAGGTTGCAGCCGCGGCTGTCGAGGTAGAGCGTGCCGGTCTGGAACGCCGCGCCCTTGCGGTTGTAGAAGCGCGAGAAGTTGACGAAGTTGTTGAGGACCTCGAACAGGTCGCGCTTGTAGAGGAGGGCGCGCTCGACCTCGGCGACGCGCTTGTTGAGCACGTCGCGCGCGGCGTCCTCGGCGATCAGCTTGCCGAGGGTCCCCTTGGCCTCGCTGGCGAGCACGCCGCGCAGCCGTGGGACCCCCAGCTTCTCGACGGAATTCGCGGGCTTGGACGCCGCCCACGCCTCGTGCGCGGCGAGCTTGTCCTGCACCATGTTCCACTCGATCTCGGCGAGGGCGGTGGAGGCGCGCAGGAGCGGCGCGACCGTCGCGCTGGCGAAGGTCGCCATCGGCGCGCTCCACGCCGGGTTGAGCCCGTCGGCGAGCGGCAGCGCCCGGCCGGCCTCGATGCGCGCGAGCGGCAGCCTGGCCACCTCGGGCGTCGACGGCGAGAGCTCCTTGCCGATGAGCGCGGTGAGCTCGGCCTCGGCGCCGTTGAGCGGCGCGGTGGCGCGGCCGTCGAACGCGGCCAGCCGGCAGCGGGTGTAGTAGTCGGTAACCTTGCCGCGCACGGCGGCGAGCGCGGCGGCGGCGGCGGCGGTGCGCGGCCCGAGCGGCAGCAGGCCGGGGTCCTTCTCGCCCTGGGCGTACCAGTCGACGTAGGCCTGCGCCTGCGCGAAGAACTCGTCGACCTTGGCCTGGTTGACGCCCTTCTCGCCCGACTTGTCGTCGACCGCGCCGACGGTGTCCATGATCTCGGCGATCAGGATCTTGACCTCGGCGTCGTCGGTGGCGCTGGGCGGGAGCACGCCGTCGCCGTTGACCCGCAGGCTGGCGACGATCTTGCCGTAGGCCTCGATGTCGTCGAGCGTGACCTTGCCGGCGTCCTTCTTGCCGAGCGCGTCGATGACGATCTTGGCCGCCTCGAGCACGTCGGCGTCCTTGATGGCGGCGAGCGACAGCCCGTCGCCGCCGGAGAGGATCTCGGCGGGGTTGGCGAAGACGGCGTCGACGAGCTTCACCGCGGCGAGGATCTCGGGGAGGCGGATCCGGCCGTCCTTGTCGTTGTCGAGGAAGTCGAGGGTGCGCGGGTCGAGCTCGGTGCCGCGCACCGGCATGGCGAGCGCGACCCAGAGCTTGGGATCGAGCTCGGGGAGCCGGCGGATGTCTTCCATGTCGCGCAGCGCGACCTGGTCCACGCCACCGGCGCGGAAGAATTTCCAGCGATGAGGATTAGTCGACATGAGGGCGGCGAGTATACCGCCGCCCGGAGAATCGGTTACTGCGTGGGGCCGTAGCCGCCGCCCACGCCGGGGCCGGGGCCGCTGTCCGGGTCTTCCTCGACGACGATGTGCCCACCGCCGTAGCCGCCGCCGTTGCTCGGGCCGTCGTCATCGGCCACGACCACGGCGCGATGGCCGCCGCCGGTGCCGTAGGGGGCGCTCGAGCCGGGGCCATCCTCATCGGCGAAGGCGATGGCGCTCGAGGACACCAGGGTGAAGACGACGACGAGAGCGGCACGGATGCGCGACATGGAACCTCCATCGAGGCGACGGCCTCGGGGATTGTTGAGACAGCGGTCCTGGAAGGAAGTTCCAGAAATCGGATGTATGCAGCCGCGTACATCGGCGCCGAATGATTTCAGGGAGTTGGCCATGCGGTGTACGCTAAGCTCACGCCAGGTGAAGACCCGCGCGGCTGAACGGTTGACCCTCCTGCTCGGCAAGACCGCCGAGGCCGTCGAGGTCGATCCCTACGTCGTGGTCTTCGACGACGACGCGCGCGGCCAGCCGCGTGCCGCCAACACCATCAACGCGGGCGACGAGGAGACGGTCGAGCTCGGCCGCCGGGTCCCCACGCGCCACGTGCTCGCCGACGGGGCCAGCGTCACCGTCGGGCGCGGCTCGGACGCCGACCTCGCGCTCGGCTCGACCTCGGTCTCGCGGCGGCACGCCCGCCTCACCCGCTCCGGCGACGAGGTCCGCGTCGTCGATCTGGGGAGCCGCAACGGCGTCACCGTGAACGGCGAGCCGCTCGCCGGCGAGCGCCCGCTCCGCTCCGGCGACGTCGTCGGCATCGGCAACGTGATCCTCGTCTATCACGCGCGCCGCCACCCCGGCGAGGCCGGCAAGCTGTGGGAGGAGGCGGCGTTTCGCGCCCGGCTGGCCGCGCTGCGCGCCCAGCGGCGGCCGCTGGCGGTGATCTCGGTCCGCTTCGCCGCGCCGCCCGCCGACGTGCAGCTCATCGAGCGGGTGCTCCCCGACTTCGGCCTCGCCACCTGGCTGCGCCCGGACCACCTGATCATCGCCTGGAGCGAGGTCGGGCGGACCGAGCTGGACGCCGCCATCGCGCACTTCTCCGACGAGCTCTCCGACGTGGAGATCGGCAGCGCGCTCTCCGCCGGGAGCGAGCCGCCCGGCTGGGACATCATCGCCGCCGCCGCCGAGCAGAAGCAGACCACGGTGCCGCCGCCGATGCGCCGCATCGAGCTGCCCGCCGGGACCATCGTCGTCGCCGACCCGGCGATGGAGCGGATCTACCGCCTCATCGAGCGGCTGTCGGTCACCGACCTGCCGATCTTGATCCTCGGCCCCACCGGGGCGGGGAAGGAGCTGGCCGCCGCCGCGGTGCACCACTGGTCGGCGCGCCGCGACCGGCCGTTCGTCGCCATCAACTGCGCGACGCTCCCCGAGAGCCTCGCCGAGAGCGAGCTCTTCGGCCACGAGAAGGGGGCGTTCTCGGGGGCGACCGCGGCCAAGCCCGGCCTGCTCGAATCGGCGCGCGGCGGCACCGTCTTCCTCGACGAGCTGGGCGAGCTGTCGCCGGCGGTGCAGACCAAGCTCCTGCGCGTGCTCGAGGTGAAGAAGGCGCGCCGGCTGGGCGAGCTGGGCGAGCGCGACATCGACATCCGCATCGTCGGGGCGACCCACCACGACCTGGAGGCCGAGGCGCGCTCGGGGCGCTTCCGCGAGGACCTCTACTACCGGCTGTCGGGCGCGTCGGTGTGGCTGCCCCCGCTCACCGCGCGGCCGCACGAGATGCTGCTGCTCGCCGAGCACATGCTGGTGGTGGCCTGCCAGCGCCAGGGTCGGCCGGCGCTGCGCATCGCCGAGGCGACGCGGGCGGTCTTCCTCGCGCACCCCTGGCCGGGGAACATCCGCGAGCTGAAGAACACCATCGAGTACGCGGTGGCGACCGCCGGCGGCGCCGAGATCGAACCCGGCGATCTGCCGCCGCGGATGGTGGAGCAGGCGACCGTGGCCCCCGCGCCGCCGCCCGCCGAGCCGGGCGAGCCCGCCGCGCCCGCGACCACGCCGCGCTCGTTCCGTCCGATCGAGGAGGAGCTGCGCGAGCTGGAGAAGGCGCGCATCCTCGCCGCGCTCGAGGAGTGCGGCGGCAACCAGACGCGCGCCGCCGAGCTGATCCAGATGCCGCGGCGGACCCTGATCGACAAGATGAAGCTGTACGGGATGAAGCGGGTCCCGTGACGCGGGCGTGGGCGGCGGTGGCGGCGCTGGCGACCGGCTGCGCGTGGACCGCGAGCGGCGGCGGGCGCGTCGAGACCATCGTCGGCGGGCCGACCTACGCCGAGGCGATGTTGGGCGTGGCCGGCGGGTTCGGCGGCGACGCGGAGCACGACGTGACCGGCGAGCTGGCGGTCGGCTTCGTGGGGAGCGCGGGCGCCGACGTCGACACCGGCACCGCGACGGCGACGCAACAGTTCACCGCCGAGCTCATGGTCACCGGCAAGCCGCTGGGGATGCGCGGCGGGCTGGTCGCCGGCTGGCGCGAGGTTTTCGCCGCCGAGACCCAGGTGGCCGGCGAGGTGGCGCTGGAGATCGGCCCGGTCGTGCGGCTGGCGTCGATCGAGCGCGACAATGGCGCGGCCGGCCTGTTCCTGTCGCTGAGCGGCGTGGTCGGCGGGGATTTCGGCAGCGACGCGCCGACCGGGCTGGTGCTGGGGGTGAGGCTGACGATCTCGTACGTGTCCGTCGACCGCTGGCGGCTGTGATGCGCGCCCCGCTCTCCTTGCTGGCAGCGGTCGCCGCGTGCGGGTCGTCAGGCACGACCATCCCCGACGGCGCCCCCGCGCCGCGCCAGCACGCCACCATCACCGCGATGGTGAAGAGCACCCGGTTCGTGACCCGCGAGGCGATGCTGGCCGCCGGCGAGATGCAGCTCTCCGGCGCGCCCCTCGCCACGGCGATGCGCCGCGATCTCGGGGCCTACAGCCGCGCCCACCTCCCTCCCGACATCTACTTCGACAGCTCGCCGCTGGCCATCGGGCCGTGGATCGACCTCACCGGCTTCGCGACCGCCATCGAGTCCCACGAGTACTCCCGCCAGCCGATGACCGACCTGGCCTTCGAGGCCGGCGCGGGGACCTCGCTGGCCCACGGGCCGCTCGTCGATCCGACCGGCGCCGGCGGGCCCGCCGCGACCGCCGCGCTGGCCGCGCTGGTGCAGCGGTTCTCGGTCGCCTCGAACGCGCAGGGGCGCTTCGTCTTCCCCGCCGGCACCTACCCGGCGAACAACCCGAGCGGCAACCGGAACCCCCACGGCGCCGGCGACTCCACCCGGAACCCGGTCGGCTGGCCGGGCATCTGGCCGACCAACCACGTCTTTCGCGCCTTCGACCCGACCATCGACCCCAGCGACGACGACGTCCTCGCCTGCGCCATCGTCGCCGACGACGACCCGGGCAGCGCCGGCGTGCTCGGCTGCGCCGACTACGAGTGCGACGCGTCGACGCTGCACCTGCGCGACCGCGCCGCCCAGGTCGATCCCGTGATCACCCCGGGCGCCGATGGGTTCGCCAGCTGGAAGGTCGCCCTGTGGCTCACGGACGACCTGCGGCTCATGCACGACTCCTTCGAGGTCGCGGTGGCCGCCGTGGACGACGCCGACCTCGCCGCCGTCGGGGTCTTCGCCAACCGCGTGACCGGCTTCGACGCCGCCGGCCACCGGCGCAACCCGGGGACCTACCTCGGCGCCAGCGATCTCGAGGGCTTCCAGGCGCAGCTGCTCCTCGCGGCGGCCGACAACCGCGCCGCCGACTGGCTCGGCCGGCTCACCACCACCGACGGGGCGACCCTCTCGGGCTTCGCCACGCTCGCCGAGGCGCTGGCCTACGACTACCAGGCGCCGCTGCGCTGGTTCCCCGGCGAGATCGCGGTCGCCGAGGACGACGACGGCAGCGGCTTCCCCCGCCCCGGCTACTCGCTCGGCTCGGCGCGCAGCTCGCTCCTCGACCTCGCCGGGCTCGCCCTCGGCTACACGGAGCTCTTCGCGCTCACCGACGGCACGAACCGCGAGGTGGGCGGCGCGCAGCCCGCGCTGGTCTTCTTCGACGGTGACCCGTTCCCCGCCGACGACCAGCTGGCCGACGGCGAGCCGACCCTGCACGACCGCGCGCTCGCCATGCTGCGCGTCGCCTGGATCGACGCCGACCGGATGCACGGCGACCCCGCCAGCGGCGTCCTCGTCGACGAGGTGGCCGCCGACGGCACCCGCGGTGCCGTGGTCTCGACGCCGACCCTGGCCTACACCGTCCTGGCGCTCGCCGCCACGCTGCGCGCTCTCTCCGCGCAGCTCGACGCGCTCCCCATCCATTATCCGGGGGCCGACGCTCTCGCCTTCAGCGACCGGCTGCGCGCCATCCTCGCCGCCGAGGCCGGCCTGCTCCTCGATCACCTGACCGACGCGTCCGGCCGCGCCTTCGCCGGCTGGGATCTCGCCGCCGGCGCAGCCACGGGCGACGACGGGCTCGACGCCCACACCGCCGCCATCCGCGGCCTGTTCGCGGCCTACCTGGCCACCGGCGAGACCCGTTACCGCGACCGCGCGCTGGCGGTCTTCGCGCGGCTGCAGTCGACGTTCTATGACCCCGGGGCGCGGATCTACGCCGCCACCCCCGTCGACGCCGCGGCGGCGAGCTACGACGTCGAGTACACCCCGCTCCGCTTCGCCCTCCTTCAGAGCGCGCTCCGCGACGTCCACGAGCTGGTCGCGTCGCGCCCCGGGCAGGAGGAGCTGGAGGCGCTGCTCGAGGAGCGCCTCGGGCGGCTCGACAAGCTGGTCCTGAACGGCTGGGACGACCGGAACCAGGACCGGCTGGTCGACTGGCCGGCCGAGTGCGTCAACACCGTCGACGGGCTCCCCCGCGGCGGCCTGCAGATGGCCGAGCGCGCGCTCACCGGCGAGCTCGGCTCGTTCGAGCCGCAGCCGCAGCCCGGCCAGCCCCGCACGCCGACCGCGGATCGCGAGCACGACTGCGTCCCCGAGATCGACGACGCCCACCTGCCCGCCGCGCTGGCCGCCTCGGTCACCTTTCACGTGGTGCGCGACTGAATGCGCCTGATCGCGCTGTCGCTGCTGGCCGCCTGCTCGTCGCCGCCCCCGCCCTGCGCCGTCTCGTGGAGCGGGAACTTCGTCGAGTCGGCCGCCGGCGCGGCGGTCTGCCCGACGCTGTCCGGCCAGGTGCTCGGCTTCGCCATCCACTCCCGCAGCCTGGGCGCGACGCTCATGATCGCGATCGATCTCGGCGCGGCGCCGGCGCCGGGGAGCTACTCGCCGGCGACGGTGGGCGAATGGTCGGCGGTCGCGGCGCGCGGGGCCGGGCAGGGCGCCTGCGAGTACGCCGCCGGCACCGGGACCACCCCGGGCGGCACCTTCACCCTCGAGCTCGACGTCATCGACGGCGCCATCCCCCACGGCTCTCTCGACGTCGAGCAGTGGGTGCAGGCCGCCGCCGGCACCGACTGCGGCGCGGGCGACACCGAGCTCGTGTCGATCACCTTCTGATAGAGTCTCGTGAATGACCGCGGCTCCCCGCCGAAAGCTCGCGCTGGTGGCCATCCTGCACGCGGTCAGCTTCATCTATTTCATCCAGGGCGGCGGGGCCAACCAGAACTCCAACATCGGCGAGGTGCGGCAGATCGTCGAGCGCGGTCACTTCGCGCTCGACCAGTTCTCCGCCTACACCGTCGACGTGGTCCAGCACGACGGCCGCACCTACTCCAACAAGACCCCGAGCGCGACCTTCCTCGCCGCGCCGCCCTACTGGCTCTTCCACGGGGTGGCGGTCGCGCTCGGCGCCGACGTCCGCTCCGACCGCTACCAGCACGTCGCGTCGCAGGTCATCAGCTTCCTCATCACCAGCCTGTGGGGCGTGCTGCTCGGGCAGCTCCTCTTCTTCCTGCTCGGCGAGCTCTACCCCTCGCTCTCCGAGAACGACCGGGTGTTCCTCGCCGCCGCCATCCCGCTCGCGACCATGGTCTTCCCCTACGCCACCGTCGCGATGCTGAATGAATTCGAGACCTTCTGGACCACGTTCGCGATCTACGGCTTCATCCGCTGGCAGCGGGATCCAGGCAACCGCCGGCTGGTCGCGCGCCTCGCCCTGGCCTACGCCTTCGCGTTCCTCGCCGACCCGGTGCTGGCGCTGGTCGGGCCGGCCATCGGGGTCATGTTCCTGCTCAACCGCGAGCGCCGCTGGTCGGGGATCGCGATCTTCGTCGGGGTGTTCGCGGCCTGCATGATCCCGTGGCTGGTCTACAACCGGGTCAACTTCGGCTCGTTCACCACCACCAACCGCGCGCTGCAGACCGGCGAGTTCGTCGATCCCGGCCTGTTCCTCGGCGTCTTCGACGTCCCCGACCCGCTGCGCGTCGTGCAGGTGCTGTTCTGGAGCCACCGGTCGCTCTTCCCGACGCAGGCGTTCATCATGTTCTTCATCCCCGGCCTCGTGCTGCTGGTGCGGGGCAAGGAGATGGCGCGCGGCGCGTTCTGGACGCTGGTGGTGGCGATCGTCCCGTACCTCGTCTTCATCATGACCTTCAACGGCTGGCACGGCGGCGACTGCTACGGGCCGCGCTACTTCATGCCGGCGGTGATCATCCTCGTCTGCTGGTCGATCCCGATCTACCAGCGCTTCCGCAAGACTTACGTCGCGTGCATGGCCGCGTCGTACATCTGCGTGCTGATGGTGACCGCGGTCGATCCGGTGCTCGGCTTCACCCAGAGCGTCACCTGGCCGTTCCGCGACTACGTGCTCCCCAACTTCATGCACGGCAAGCTCGCGCTCGACCAGTACCCGATCTTCCCATCGAGCTCCGTCACCTGGATCTCGGCCAATTTCGGCGAATTCCTTGGGCTCTCCGGACGCTGGAGCCTGGCGCCGCTGCTCCTCCTCCACCTGGGGATGCTGACCGCGCTCGCCGCCGACGGGATCGGCCGGCGCTTGCTCACGGCCGCCACCGCGGCCGGCGCGGTCGGGGTGTTCGTGCTCATCCTGCAGGCGGCGCCCGGGGTGCGTCTGGGCGACGGCAGCACCGAGCTCGCCGACGGGATCCGCCTGTACAACGACGGCCGCTACGACGACGCCATCGCGGTGTGGCGGAAGGCGTCGGCGGCCCGTCCCGAGTGGGCCGACCCCTACATCAACATCTGCGCCGGCTACAACCAGCTCCACCGCTGGGACGACGCCATCGCCAGCTGCGAGAAGGCGCTCGCGCTCGACCCGGCGAACCAGCTGGCGCAGGCGAATCTGGCGTGGGCGCATCAGGGCCGGTGATTTGCGCTAGGCTCTGCGGTCATGGAGAGAACCAGTCGCAAGATTCCGGTGACCGAGCGGCAGTTCCTTTGGGTGCAGGACGACGACAAGGGGGAGGTGACGCTGCACGTCGGGCCGACGATGGTCTCGCCGACCGCGGCGGATCGCGTGGTGGTCGACGACGGCCAGGGCGGGTTCCGCGAGGACCCCACCGGCCGCCCGCAGATGATGATCGAGGTCGGCGACAACCAGTACGCCGTCCTGCTCAACCCGCTGGGCGAGAACGACGGCGGGCCCAACGGCCGCTTCAAGCAGGGGCGTAACGAGTCGCGCCCGCTGCGCAACGGCACGCGCAGCATGATCTCGGGGCCGTGCAGCTTCTGGCTGCGCCCCGGGCAGCGCGTCGAGGTGCGCGACGCGCACGAGCTGGCCAGCGATCAGTACCTGGTGGTCAAGGTCTACGGCGACGTCGACAAGGCGGCGCCGTTCTACGAGGTGACCGCGAAGTCGGCGGCGATCACCCGCGCCACCGCCGAGAACGTGCGCGAGGACAAGCCGTCCTCGACCCGGATCACCGACGGCGGCGCGCCGCCACCCGAGCTGCGTCGCGGCCAGCTCATCGTCATCCGCGGCCTCGACACCCAGCTCTACATCCCGCCGTCGGGCGTGGACATCGTCCCCGACACCTCGGTCGACGACTCCGGCGCCGGCATCAACTCCACGATGGCGCGCCAGATCCTCGCCCAGCTCCCCGCCGAGCCGGCGCTCGCGGCCGCCGCCCCGTCCGGAGGCGCGGTGGCCGCCGACGAGGACGAGCTCGAGGCGCAGCGCGAGGAGATCGAGTCCCGCAACGCCCCGCGCCCGGGCGTCAAGGCGAGCGCCGCTGCCAAGGAGATGGTCCAGCAGTCGGCGCGCTACCGGCAGACCGCGACGCCGGCGCCGCCGCCGGCCATGACCGCGCCCGCGCCCCAGCCGGCCGCGCCGCCGCTGCCCAGCGACATCCTCGCCAACCCGGCGATCCGGCGCGCCCTCGAGAAGCAGGTCCGCCAGGCGCGGCTCATCCGCCGCGCGGTGGTCCTCGGCGAGAAGGAGTACTGCGTCATCATCGACGCCGACGGCAAGCGCGAGATCAAGGTCGGCCCGGCGCGCGTCTTCCCCGGCCCCTACGACCAGTTCATGGTGAAGGGGTCGCGGCAGCGGATCTACGACGCCTACGAGCTCCTGCCCACGCGCGCCCTCTGGCTGCGCATCATCGCGCCGATCACGCGCGCCGACCTCGCGCAGAAGCTGCCGCGCGGCGTGCCGCTGGAGAAGGACCTGTACCAGCCCGGCGACGAGCTCCTGCTCGCGGGAGTGTCGACGTTCTTCTTTCCTTTCAACGAGATCGAGGTGCTGCTCCCGGCCACCGGCGAGGCCGTCGTGGGCAACGATCACGCGCACGTCTTCATCGAGGCCATCGGCGTCGACCAGAAGAGCGGGATCTACGTGCGCGACCTGGCCACCGGCGAGGTCCGGCTGGTGCGCGGCAAGCAGTCGTACCTCGTCGATCCGCGCAAGGAGGTGCAGATCACGCGCACCATCCCGGCCGACGCGTGGAACCTCTGGATCGCGGCCAACGAGCCGCACAAGGCGACCGGCGAGCCGGTGACCACGCCGTGGGCGGTGTCGATCACCGTGCCGCACAACACCGCGGTCCTTGCCACCAGCGCCGACGGACAGCGGGTCATCGAGGGGCCGTGCGTGACGCTGCTGGCCTACGAGGAGGCGCTCACGCCCATCCTGCTCTCGACCGGGACGCCCAAGAGCGACGACAGCCCGCTGCGCACCTGCTTCCTGCGCACCGTCGGCAACCGGGTGTCCGACGTGATCACCATCGAGACCGCGGACTTCGTCAGGATCTCGTCGCGGGTGTCGTACTCGGTGACCTTCGTCAGGGACCACAAGGACAAGTGGTTCAACCACGAGAACTACGTGCAGGTGATGGTCGAGCACCTGCGCTCGCTGGTGCGCGGGCGCTGCCGCACCCAGACGCTCTCGGCGCTGTGGCCGCGCCTGCCCGACTTCATCCGCGACACCATCCTCGGCGAGCGCGCCGACAAGGGGCGGCCGGGCCGGGTGTCCCTGGAGAACGGCACCCACGTGACCGAGGTCGAGGTGCTGACCTCGACGATCGAGGACCGCTCGATCGCCGAGCTGATGCAGCGGGTGCAGACGCAGTCGGTGACCCTGCAGATCGGCGACCGCCAGGCGCAGGAGAACCTGGCGTCGGGCAAGCTGCGCGCCGAGATCGAGCGCCAGGTCCAGGAGCTGGCCACGGCGGCGCGCGAGCGCGAGGCGACCTCGCAGGCGCAGGTGCAGCGGCTGGCCCACGAGGCGTCGCTGGTCAAGGCCCGCGACGAGGAGGCGCTGGCGCGCGAGCGACAGCGCATGGCCGACGAGCGCGAGGCGGCGGCGCTGTCCGCGCGTGGTGAGCGTGACACCGTGGCCAAGGAGGTCGAGCTGGAGCTGCTCGCGCGCGACGCGACCGCCCGCGCCGCCGCCCAGAAGACCCTACACGAGGTCGAGATCGAGCTGCAGCGCCGGGTGAAGGAGCTCGAGATCCTGCTGGTGCAGGCCCACTCGGCGGCCACCGTCGCCGAGCGCAACGCGGTCCAGCGCGGCCTCATCGAGGCCATGGTCGGCCTGGGCGACAAGATCCTCCTAGGGGAGGCCGCGGCCAACATGAACCTGATCTCGCTGTTCAAGGGGAAGGACGTGGCGACCCTGCTGGCCGACGTCCTCGGCGGCACGAAGGTGATGCCGACGGTGCGCGCGCTCATCGAGCGGTACGGCGGGGGGAACGGGCCGGTCGCGGCGGCGGGGGGCGACGCGCCCGCGTAAGTTACTTATGGAGCTCTTCGTGCGGGGCCGCGCCGGCCTTCACGCTGGTCTTCTTCTTCATCGTCGTCTCCTTACTTGACCGCGCTCTCGTGCTGGCCGGCCTTGATGGTGGTCTTCTTCTTCATCGTCGTGTCCTCCTGCCGCGGTACTAGAGCAACCCTCGGGCCAGGTCACAATCCCTGAAATCATTGGGTTTTTCGCGACGCGGCTGTCATCTCTCGGGTGACTCTCGGGTGACCTGTCGCCGCGCGGTTGACACCACGAGGCCCGATCGAACCCGGGTAGGAGCCCACCTACCAGCGACGGGGTTTACGCTGGGCTCCATGGACACACGACTGCTCGTTTGCCTCTCGCTCGCCCTCGGCTGTGGCAGCAGCGCCGATGCCCTCCTCGACGGCGCCCCGGCGATCGCCGACGCGGTCCACATCGGCCCCGACGCCCACGACGACACCGGCTGCGCCGTCCCCGGCACGCAGGTCGCCTACCTCCACATGACCACGTCGGACACCACCGACACCCGCTGCGGCCCGGCCGCGAACGGCATGTGCACCATCGATCTCGAGGGCTTCCTCTACGTCCCGCAGGGGGCGACCGGCTCACTCCCGGCGATCGTCTACAACCACGGCAGCGAGGAGCTCCCCGGCCCCAAGTGCGCGATCGCCGAGTTCTTCGTGCCGCGCGGCTACGTGGTCTTCGTGCCCCACCGCCGCGGCCACGGCAAGTCGACCGGCGTCTACCTCACCGACTACACCGGCGGCTCGCAGATCGGCTACCTCCAGATGCAGGTCGCGGACGTCACCGCGGCGTGGACCTACCTCCAGGGCGTGCCCGGCGTCGACACCGGCCGGATGGCGCTCATGGGGCACAGCTACGGCGGCATCGAGACGCTGCTCACCAACGCCACCGCCCTCGGGCAGCGCGCCGCCGTGGACCTCTGCGCCGACTCCGAGTCCTGGGGGAACACCGCCTTCCAGAACGCGCTCGTCGCCGCCATCGACGCGGCCCACGCGCCCATCTTCTTCGCCCAGCCGCGCAACGACGTGCACATCGATCCGACGGTGTTCTACTCGCAGGAGGCGGGCAAGCAGCAGCAGGAGTTCCAGGCGACCATCTACCCGGCGGTCCCCAACGCCGCCTCTCCCGAGGACGCGCACTCGCGCTTCGTCGGCGATCCCGCCGAGGTCGCCCAGTGGGGGAGCGGCGCGCTCGACTTCCTGCACCGCTACGGGATGTAGAGCTAAGTGAAAACTCGGTAATCCAGGTCGGGGAACAGGTTGTCCCGGCCCTCGAGGTCCGCCAGCCACGCCTCGTCGATCGTGCCCGTCGAGATCTCCCGGTCCAGCCGGCGGAACCGCGCCACGTGGGCCTCGACCCTGGCCCGCGCGTAGCCGATCGAGGTCTGCGTCTTCAGGATGAACGCCCAGTCGCTCGACTGGAGCAGGAGCAGCTCGCGCGCCGCCTGGTTCAACGCGCGGCGCACCAGGTCGGGCGGCGCCTCGGCCGACCACTCGCGCGCCAGATCGACCATGCGCGCCTCGGCGAAGTGCTGGTGGCGGTAGATCCAGTCGTTCTCGGCGTGGATCCAGACCGCCGAGTAGCCGCCTTCGCCCCAGCTCGACGGCGACAGCTCCACCACCGGCCCCGAGGCCTGGTTGTCGAGGTAGTCCGCCGGCGTCCCCAGGCGGACGTCGTCCTGGTAGCGCGCGTGGCGGCACAGCAGGTCGAGGAACATCGGCCCCTCGAACCACCAGTGGCCGAACAGCTCGGCGTCGTAGGGCGAGACCACGATCGGCGGCATCGGCATGTTCGCCGCCAGGTGGCGGAGCTGCGCCTGCCGGTTGAAGATGAAGTTGCCGGCGTGCTGCTGCGCCCGTTCGCGGGCGCGCACCGGGTCGTAGGGGCGCTTGTCGGCGAGGTCGACCTTGCCGGTCACCCGCTGGTACTTGAACCCGGTGTGCAGCCGGATCCCATCGGGGTGGATGAACGGCCGGATCTCCTCGAGCGGGCGGTCGAAGCCGACGTCGCGGTAGAACTCGCGGTAGTCGGCGTCGCCGGGGTAACCCTCCTCGGCCGACCACACCTGCCGCGACGACTCCAGGTCGCGCGCGAACGCCGCCACCCCGGCGCGGGTGAAGACCGGCGCCGCGGTGCCGTAGGGCGGCTGCGGGCGGCCGTGGAGCAGGCCGTGCGCGTCGACGAAGAAGAAGCGGATGCCGGCGTCGGCCAGGATCTCGTCGACGCCGTCGGCGTAGCCGCACTCGGGGAGCCAGATGCCGCGCGGCCAGCGGCCGAAGTGCCGGTGGTGCTCCGCGGCAGCGACCTTGATCTGGGCGCGGCGGGCGGCGGGCTCGCGGATGTTGGGGAGATAGCCGTGGGTCGCGCCGACGGTGATGATGTCGAGGTACCCAGATTCCTCGAGGCGGCGGAAGGCGGCGACCAGATCGCCGCCGCAGGCGTCCCACAGGTCGCGCAGGCGCTCGAAGCGGGCCGCGTAGTACTGGGCGAGCGGCGCGTAGTCCGGGTCGTCCTTGGTGCGCTCCAGCTCCTGGTCGCCGAGCTTGAGCAGCCGGGTCATGAACGCGCGCGCGCGCGTTCGCAGGAGCTCGTCGCTGAGCATGGCGCAGAGCGGCGGCGACATCGACATGGTGACGCGGAAGTCGATGCCGTCGCGCGCCAGGCCGGTGAAGACCTCGAGGAGCGGCAGGTAGGTCGCGGTGATCGCCTCGAAGAGCCAGGTCTCCTCGAGGTGGAACTGGTGCTCGGGGTGGCGCACGAACGGCAGGTGCGCGTGGAGCACTATGGCGAGGGTGCCGCGGCTCATCTGGTCGGCGACGACGGGGGCCCGGCGGGCGACGTGGGCGCGGCCGGCTGGTCGTCGACGGACCCCTCGACCGGGAGGCCGAACCCTTCGGGAAGATCGAACGACGCCACCGTGATCACCCGGCCGCTCGGCGCCGGCGGCTCGAGGCGGACGCCGCGGGTGCGCGGACCGGGGACGTCGATCCAGTCCACGTCGCTGCGCGCGGCCACGCCGCCGTTGGGGATCTTGATGCGCGGCGAGGCCGCCACCGCGGCGAACCGGCCGTCGGGAGCGCGCAGACCGAGGGCGGCGGCGATGAGCGCGCCGGGCCCGGGGGCGCCGAGGTAGGTGCGGCCGAGGTCCTCGCGCAGCAGGTGGTCGACGACGTCCGACGGCCCCCGCCCGTACGACACGTAGAACCGGATGGCGAGCGCGCCGTCCTCGCCGAGGAGGGCGTGGGCGGCGGCGCGGCCGGCGGGAGTGATCTCCCAGTGCGCGAACAGGGTCTGCGGGTCGCGGGCGAGGACGGCGACCTCGTCGACCCCGTACGCGACGGGCGGCGCCTCGGAATCGAGCAGGCCGAACGGTTCTTTCGCGCCATTCTCCGACGAAGGCGCGGTCACGCGCGGCGCGGGCGAGGTGGGAACGTCACTCATGGCGCGCACCATACCACCTAGGCCAGAAGCATCAACCGTGCCGCGTCGATGTCGCGCCGGATCTGCGCCACCAGCGCCTCGATGGTGGTGAACCGCTCCTCGGGGCGGAGCCAGGCGCGGAACGCCGTCCGCAGCACCTGTCCGTAAAGATCGCCTTGAAAATCAAGGAGATGGACCTCCAGGGAGAGCTTCTCTCCGCCGAAGGTCGGGTTCACGCCCAGGCTGGTGACGCTCGGCCGCCAGGCGGTCTCCCCGGGGAGCAGCGACTGGGTCACGTAGATCCCGGGCCGCGGCAGGAGCTCGCCGCGCGCGGCGATGTTTGCCGTCGGGATCCCCAGGTCACGCCCGCGCTGGGCGCCGCGGACGACCTCGCCGTCCACGTCGAACGGCCGGCCGAGGAGGACCTGCGCGCCGTCCACCCGCCCCTCGAGCACGAACTCGCGGATCTTGGTCGACGACGCGACCAGCCCGTCGACGGTGACCGCGGGGATGACGTGCACCGGCACCCCGGCGCCGGCGCGCAGGGTCTCGACGTTCCCGCCGCGCTTCTTGCCGTAGGTGAAGTCATAGCCGACGACGATCTCGGCCACGCCGAGCCCATCGCGCAGGATCGTCTGCACGAAGTCCTCGGGCGCCAGCCCGGCGAGCTCGCGGGTGAACGGCGCAACCACCGCGGTGTCCAGGCCGGCCTCGGCGAACAGCTCGAGCTTCCGCTCCAGGGTGCAGATGAGCGGCGGCGCCAGCTGCGGCGCGAGCAGCTTGGCCGGGTGGGGATCGAACGTGAGCACCGCGGCCTCGCCCCCCAGCGCGCGCGCGCGTTCGACGGCGCGCCCGAGCAGCGCCTGATGCCCGACGTGCACGCCATCGAAGTTGCCGATGGCGACCACCGGACGATCCAGCCGTGTGAAACCGCGGACGATCCGCATCGGGTCGAGCATATCAGGGAGTGGCGCGAGGCCCGAGGCCCGCCTTTCTCCGCTATCATGGTCTGCCTTGGCCCCCCGCCGCATCCCTCTCGCCGCCGGCGTGCTCGCCTTCATCGCCTACGCCTGGCTGGCCGCCCCCGGGATGTACTGGCTCGACTCCCAGGAGCTCGGGTCGGCCGCCGTCCGGCTCGGCGTGCCGCACCCCACCGGCTTCCCGCTGTTCGTCTTCGCCGGCCGCGTCGCCGCCTTCCTGCCCGTCGGTGAGCTCGCCTTCCGCGTGCACCTCCTGTGCGCCGCCTGCGGCGCGCTCGCGGTCGGCACCGTGGCGGCGCTGGTCATGGATCTCGCCGGCGACGACCTGACCGCCGGCCTCGCCGCCGCCGGGGCCGCGCTGGTCGTCGGCGCGTCCTTCACCTTCTTCCGCCAGGCCACGGTGACCGAGGTCTACGCCCCCACCGCGGCCTTCCTGGCGCTCGCGCTGCGCTGGGCGGTGCGGGTGATCCGAGGCGGCCGCGCCGACGTCGGCCTGGGGCTCGCGCTGTTCGCCGGCCTCGGCATCACCGGCGTGCACGCGTCGTTCCGGCTGCTGCTCGCCGTCCCGTTCATCATCATCTACCTCTGGCGGCTGTGGCGCGGCGCGCGCTGGCCGGTGGCGGCGCTGGCCCTCGTCGCTCTTGGCGCCGGCGGGGCGCTGGTCTACACGCCGCTCCGTTCCGCCACCGGCCGCGTCGACGCGCTCGACTGGGGGCACCCGCGCACCGCCGCCGCCCTCGTCGATCAGGTCTCGGCGGGACGCATCCGCCGCGCCTTCGCCGACCAGATCCTCACCCGCGACGCCCGCGCCCTCGCCGCGCACGCCGAGGAGATGGCCGGCCTCCTCGAGGGCGATCTCGGCGTCCTCGCCATCCTCGTCGCCGGCGGCGGCGCGCTCGTGCTCCTCCTGCGCCGCGGCCGGCGCGGCGCGGGCGCGCTGCTCGTGGCCTTCGTGGCCACCGACTTCGTCTACTCGGTCTGGATCAACCCGATGGGGATGGCCGACCGCCAGGACGGCACCCCCGCCGCCCTCGGCGTCGCCATCCTCGCCGGGGTCGGCATCGTCGCGGCGGCGCGGGTGCTCGCGCGCGCGGCCCCGTTCGCCGCCGGCGCGCTCGCGGCCATCGTCGCGGTGCAGCCGGTGCTGGCCCACGGCGGGGACAAGCTCGCCGCCGCCGGCAGCGACGCGCCGCGCGCCTGGGCCGAGGCCGCCCTCGGCCGCGCGCCCGGCCGCGCGCTCGTCCTGACCCGCAGCGACTCGCTCTCCGCCGAGCTGATCTGGCTCACCGTCGCCGAGGCGGATCGCCCCGACGTCGCGGTGATCGCGCGCCAGCACGGCGAGGACCAGCTCACCAACCGCGCCGTCCTCGGCCCTGACGGCGCCGACGCGCGGCGCCGGCTGTGGGAGCCGGGCGACGACGCGCCGCCCGCCGGCTTCCTCCTCGACGAGCCCGTCGGGCCGGTCGGCGAGGGCGCGGTCGACCACCGCCGCTCGATCGCCGAGGCCGAGCGCATCTTCGACCACTCCGCGACCCGCGACGAGGTCAGCCGCGCGGTCGCCGTCCGCGCCTTCACCAACCTCGGCGTGATGGCCGCCGCCGCCGGCGATCACGCCGCCGCCGCCGAGGTCACCGAGCGCGCCATCGCCCTCGACGAGCAGCCGCGCACCCGCCTCAACGCCGCCCGCTACCGGCTGGCCCTCGGCGACGACGCCGCGGCGCGGGTCCACGCGCAGGCCGCCGTCGAGCTCGATCCGCGGGTGGCCGCGGCGTGGGCGGTGCTCGGGGTCATCGAGGCGCGCGCCGGGCAGTGCGAGCCCGCGCGCAAGGACCTCACCCGCGCCCTCGCCATCGATCCCGATGACGCGGACGCCGGCCGCAATCTGCCCCTGCTCGAGAAGAAGTGCCGGTGAACGCAACTTGCACATCTCGTTAAATCTCGATGAGATCGCGGCTTTCTCCTGGCGCGATTCTGCGGGGATCGGCCATGTTCCCTGGCGATGCTGTTTGCCCGGCGCGCGGTCCTCATTCTCGCGATCGCGGCGTGCTCGAGCCGCGTGGGTTCCGCCCCCGACGCCGCGCCGCCGATGGCTCGTTGCACCTCCTGCCTCACCGCGGCCGACTGTCCCGCACACGCCGCCTGTGTCCAGATCGACGGCAGCGACTACTGCGCCGCCACCTGCGCCGCGTTCTCCGACTGCGAGCCCGACGAGTCGTGCGCCTCGGCGGTGACCGAGAGCGGCGCCCAGGTCTCGGTCTGCGTGCCGCGCGGCGGCACGTGTGACGGCATCGGCTGCGGCATCTGCCCGTCGGGCACGACCTGCTCGGCGGTGAGCGAGGCTTGCGAGCCCGACCACCCCGTCGACGCCGGCGGGGCGTGCGCCGGCCTCGATCCGCCGGGGACCTCGTCGTGCTGCTCCAGCTGCACCCCGGGCTCGGGGAGCTGCCAGGCCAACGGCTGCTACGGCGGCTGGGACTGCAACACCTCGTCGTGCAAGTGCCAGGCGCCGCCGGCGAGCTGCTCCGTCCCGGTCGTCGACGCGGGCCCGACGGTCGACGCCCCGATCCCCACCGGAACCGTCGACGAGCACGGAGGCACCGTCTCGCTCCTCTACTTCGCCGTGGTCGGCGACACCCGTCCGCCAAACGAGGACGACACCGGCGCGTACCCGACGTCGATCATCGAGAAGATCTACAAGGATATCCAGGCGATGAGCCCGCGGCCGCAGTTCATCGTCACCACCGGCGACTACATGTTCGCCGACCCCAGGGGGAGCGAGGGACAGAAGCAGATGGCGCTCTACATGGCCGCGCGGAACCAGTTCACCGGGCCGGCGTTCGCGGTCATGGGGAACCATGAATGCACCGGCTACACCAACTCGAACTGCGCCGGCGCCGCGGGCGCGGCGTCGAACAACTTCCAGGCCTACGTCGACGCCCTGGTGACCCCGCTCGGCCAGTCGAAGCCGTACTACACCATCGACTTCGCCGACAGCGCCGGCGGCTGGACGGCCAAGCTCATCGTCACCGCGTGCAACGACTGGGACGCGGCCCAGCAGTCGTGGCTCACCGCCGAGCTCGCCCGCCCCACGACCTACACCTTCTTGACCCGCCACGAGGATCCGGGCACGACGGCGCCCTGCGCGAAGACCGTCGATCCGCTGCTCGCCTCGGCGACCTACGACCTCTTCATCTGCGGGCACTCGCACACCTACCGCCGCAGCGGCCGGCAGATCATCGAGGGCGTCGGGGGCGCGCCGATCAGCGGCGGCGCCAACTACGGGTTCGCCATCGTCGCGCAGCAGCCAGGCGGCGGCTTCCGGGTCACTCAGTACGACGACCAGACCACGCCACCATCGGTGGTGGATACCTTCACAGTCCCCTGATGCGGTTCGTCCTCCTCCTGCTGGCGCTCGCGGCCTGCCACCGCCGCGTCGAGCCGACGAGCTGCGCGCCGATCGTCCTCGAGGCCACCCGCGTGACCGCGCCCCCCAGGCTCGACGGCGAGCTCCGGCGCGAGGAGGGCTGGCTCGACACGCCGCGCACCCGCACCTTCGTGGACGCCTCGGTCCCGACCGCGGTGGTCGCGTTCACCGAGGTGCGCGCGCTGTGGGACGACGCCGCGCTCTACCTCTCGTTCTATTCGGCCGACGAGGATCTGCGCGGCGACGACTGGGTACAGGCCAGCTTCGCCGACGGGCTCGAGCTGCGCGTCTCGCCGGCCAATGTCCTCACCTGTCAGCGCGGCGGCGCGGTCGTCGATTGCGCCGGCCTCGGCATCCGCTCTGCCGTCGACACCGACGGCACGATCGACCAGCCCGCCGACGAGGACGAGGAGTGGGTCGTGGAGGTCGCGGTCCCCTGGCCGGCCATCGGCGGCGACCGCCCGGAGGAGCTCATGGTCGGCCTGGAGCGGAGCGAGATCGCAAAGGAGCGCCCGCTCCACCGGCTCGTCTGGAATCCCGGCTGTGACGCTGGACGCCAGGGAAGATTGCGGTTGCGCTGATCACCACAAATTTGGGCATGGCTCTCGCACCCATGGCGCGCCACGGTTGTCACGCACCCTTGCGAGAGAAAGGCAGCGTTCATGCGATCGTCTTTGATCCGGACCATCGCGACGATCTTTGCACTGATCTTCGCGGGCGCGCCGGCCTACGCAGACCGACACGATGACCACCATCGCGGCGGCGTGCGCATCCACGGCGGCTATCATCACGGCGGCGGCTACCGCTACGGCGGCGGCTATCGCGGCGGCGGCTACGGTCACCACTGGGTCGCGCACAACGACTACGGCCGGTACCGCGGCTACCACGTGTACGGCGGCGAACATCACCGCTGGCGTCGGTACCACCACGGCGCCTGGTCGTTCTCGCTGTTCGCGCCCAGCTATCGCTATGTGCCGGCTTACGGCAATGGCTACTACTGGACGTACTGCCCGAGCCGCGACGCGTATTACCCTGACATCAGGCACTGCCCGGGCGGCTGGGAATACCTACCCGCCGAGGAGTGACGCGGTCGCGGTGAACGTCGCGTCACACGTGGCTCCACCAGCGCAGGTCTCGTGAAAGACGACCTTGCCGCTGGTGAGCCCGTCGTTCCCCGAGTCGATCGTCAGCACCGCCGTCCCCGAGCAGGTGTCGGTGAACGTCACGGTGTACGTGTACGTCCCGCACATGTCGATGTCCTTGATGGTGATGTTTGGGAACTGCCCGAGAGCGTCGTCGGTGCCGGCGCAGCTCCCGGTCGCCGCGTCGAAGGTCAGATGATAGGTCCCGGGCGCGGGCGCGCACTTGTCCTGGCAGCCGGTCGCCAGGAGCGCAAGAACTACGGAAAGATACCCCGCTCCTGATAAGCCTTCTGCAAGCGCTCCAGCCCGACCGCGTAGGCGGCGGTGCGCCAGTCGACCTTCCGCTCCGACACGTAGTCGCGCAGGATCGCGAAGGTCCGCTTCATCCGGCGTTCGAGGCGCGATTCCACCTCCTCGAGATCCCACCGCTCGCTGCGCTTGTTCTGGAGCCATTCGTAATACGATACGATCACACCGCCGGAGTTGGCGAAGATATCGGGCAGGATGTCGACGCCCTTCGACAGGAGGTAGTCCTCGGCCTCGGGGTAGGTCGGGCCGTTCGCCCCCTCGACGACCAGCTTGGCCTTGAGCAGCTTGGCCTCGGCGAGCCCGAGCTCGAGCTCGAGCGCGGCGGGGATGAAGATGTCGGCGTCCATGGCGAAGAACTCGTCGCGGGTGATCGCCTTGCCGCCGCGGTAGTCGACGACCGAGCCGGTCTGCGACACGTGCTCGGAGAGCTTGTGCGGGTTCAGCCCCTCGGGGTTGGCGATGTAGCCCCGGTAATCGCCGGTGGCGACCAGCGTCGCGCCCAGCTTGGACAGGATGCGCGCGGTGTGCGAGCCGACGTTGCCGAAGCCCTGCACGGTGAACGTCGATCCGTCGAGGTTGAAGCGGTGCTCGCGCGCCCACTCGGTGATGCAGTGGACCACGCCGCGGCCGGTCGCCTGCTCGCGGCCGTGCGAGCCGCCCGACGCGACGGTCTTGCCGGTCACGATCCGGCGCACGCTGTTCTTCTCCGACATGCCGGACACGTTCATGTACGTGTCCATCATCCAGACCATCATCTGGCCGTTGGTGCCGACGTCGGGCGCCGGGATGTCCCACTCGGGGCCGATGTTGGTGCCGAGCGCGTGGGTGAACCGGCGCGTGATCTTCTCCAGCTCGTGCTTGGAGTGCTCGCGCGGGTTGAACTTGATGCCCCCCTTGCCGCCGCCGAAGGGGATGTCGTGGAGCGCGCACTTGTAGGTCATCCAGGCGGCGAGGGCTTTCATCTCGTCGAGGTTGGCCTCTTCGTGGTAACGAATGCCTCCCTTGAACGGCCCCAGGATATTGTTGTGCTGCACCCGGTAGCCCTTGAACACGCGGTACTCGCCGTTGTCCATCTTCACCGGGAAGTTGATGATGAGCTCGTTCTTGGGCTGCGACAGGATCGCGCGGATCGCCGGGTCCATGTTGATGGCCCGGGCGCCCTTCTCGAGCTGCTGGGTGGCGATGGTGTAGAGGTTGCCGCGCTGCGCCAGCGAGGCGGCCGGCGTCGCGGTTGCCCCTCCGGGGCTAGGTACGGGGTGCAGGGTCGGTGTAGACATGTCGGTGCGAATGGTTAGCTCCGCCGCCGATCGGAGGCAAGGATTTTTGTGAGCAAATACAGGGGCTTCTATGACGCAGAGCGGCAATAAAACCCGCGACCTCATCCTCGAGCTGTGGACAAGGACACGGATCGACTGGGGATTCGCGACCGACCGGATCGCCGAGGCATTTCGGCGCCGCCGCGACCTCGGCAGCCACGAGCGCCGCGAGGTCGCCGAAGCCCTCTACGGGATGATCCGCCAGGCCCGCCGCGTCGACTTCGCGCTCGAGCCGATGAAGCTCGGCCCCGGCGGCGACCGCGAGCTGGCCCGCTACCTCGCCTACCGCCTGCTCGCCGGCGAGATCTCCGCAGCCGACGCCGCCGCCGCGCGTCCGGGCGACTGGCAGGCCGTCCTCTCCGTCGACGAGCGGGTCGCCCGGCAGCGCGATCCGGTGGTCCGCTTCGGCCTCACCCACTCGTTCCCCGACTGGCTCGCCGGCCACTTCATCGACGAGTACCCGGGCGAGGCCGACGCGCTGGCGATCGCGCTCAACCAGCGCGCCCCGCTCGCCATCCGCGCGAATTCGCTCGAGATCGACCGCGAGGCGCTGGCCGCGCGGCTGCGCGCCGACGGGATCGAGTCGCACCCGACGCGGTACGCCAGCCACGGCCTGATCCTCGACACCCGCACCAACGTCTTCGGCCTGGCCGCCTTCAAGGAGGGCCTGTTCGACGTGCAGGACGAGGCCAGCCAGCTGGTCGCCGAGCTCTGCGCGCCGCCGCCCCGCGGCCTGGTCGTCGACGCCTGCGCCGGCGCGGGCGGCAAGACGCTGGCCCTCGGCGCGCTCATGGCGGGGAAGGGGCGCCTGGTCGCCCTCGACGTCGACGACCGCAAGCTCGAGGAGCTGCGCCGCCGGGCCCGCCGGGCCGGGCTGTCCAACGCCCGCGCCGTCGTCATCGACGAGCGCGACCGCGGCTTCCCCGACGAGATCGAGGCGCTGCGCGGCCAGGCCGACCGCGTCCTCGTCGACGCGCCGTGCAGCGGCATCGGCGCGCTCCGCCGCAACCCCGAGGCACGCTGGCGGCTCTCGCCCGAGGACCTCGAGCGCCTGCCGGTCACCCAGGAGCGCATCGCCCGCCGCGTCCGCGACCTGTGCGCCGTCGGCGGCCGGCTCATCTATGCGACCTGCACCATCCTCGCCGCCGAGAACGACGCGGTGGTGGCGCGGCTCATGACCGAGGGCTGGGAACCCGTGCGCGCCGCCGAGATCTGGGGGACCGAGCGGGCGATGCAGGTCTGCGACGCCACCGGCACGACGCTGCGCATGCTCCCGCATCGCCACGACACTGACGGCTTCTTCGCCGCGGTGCTGCGCCGACGGGCGTAGGTCCCTCGCGGGTGATATGATCTGACCGACAGCTCATGCTCCTCACGATCGAGCTGGCGGACGACGCCGGCAAGCTGAAGACCTTGGCGCCCGAATGGGACGCGCTGGCGCGCGCCAGCGGCGACGGCGCGCTCTTTCGCGGACCGTCCTGGCTCATCCCGTGGTGGCAGCATTTCGGCGCCGCACTGGAGGCGACCCTCCACGTGGTCGCGGTGCGCGAGGCCGGCGCGCTCATCGGGCTGGCGCCGTTCTACACCCGCGCGGCCAAGGTCGTCCCCGGGCTGAAAGCCCATGAATTACGGCTGCTTGGTGACGCGGGGCCGCGCCCGCCCGCGCTCGATCTCCTGTGCCTCGCCGGCGCCGAGGCGCGGGTGGCGCAGGCGCTGGTGCAGCACCTCCTCGGGCCGAGTGCCCCGGTGTGGGACGTGATCGACCTCGCGCCGCTCCGCGATCCCTCGCGGCTGCGCGCCCACCTCGCCGAGAAGCTCGACGGGGCGGGGCGCAAGGTCGACACCCAGGACGCCGGCTCGACGCTCGCGCTGGCGCTCCTCTCCGGCTCGCCCATCGAGGTCAGCCCCGACGTGAAGCTCTGCGGCCAGGACCGCGCCGCCGTCGACAAGTGCCTGGCGGCGATGCGCGCCCTCTCGCGGCTGGAGTGGGCCCACGTGGGCGAGGCCAGCCCGCTGGCCGACGTCGAGGCGACCCGGCTGCTCGGCGACGTCGCGCTCGACCGCGGGGCGCGCCTGACCCTCATCGACGGCGAGCACGGCGAGCCCTCGGCGGTGGCGCTGGTGATCGACGATTCGCCGCGCGCGATCTGTCTGGCCCACGCCGCCGATCCCGATCGCGCCGGCCTCACCGCCCGGCTGGTCGCCGAGGCCGCCTCGGCGGCGATGGCGCGCGGCCGCGCCGCGCTCGACGTGGTGATGGGCGCGTCCGACTTCGAGACGCCCGGCGTCCCCTCGACGCGCCGGCGCAGCCTGCGCCTGCGCGCCTTCAACGCCACCGCGGCGGGGACGGTCGCGCGGACCTACGCTTCGTTCCGCCGGCACGCCGGCGTCGCCCCCGGGGCCGCCGCCGCGGGCGCGCGCGCCGCCTGGACGCGCATCCGTGAGGCCGCCGCGCAGGTGGCGAGCTACCAGCGCCTGCACCTCTACCGCGGCCAGCTGTGGACGCGCGGCGTGCGGCCCCCCGAGGGCCTGGCCTGCGCCGAGCTGACCGAGGCGGCGTTCGACGATCGCTCGCCCAACGATCGCGGCGTCCTCGTCGAGCGCCTCGAGCTCGACGAGGGGTACTGCCGCGAGAAGTGGCGCCGCGGCGATCTGGCGGTCATCGCCTCGCTGGTCGGCCGCCCGGCGGGGATCGCCTGGTGCGCGCGCAACGCGGTCTCGGTCGCCGAGATCGGCCGCGAGGTCCGCCCCGGGCCGCTCGAGTGCTACATCCACGACGTCTACGTCGCCCCCGACGCGCGCGGCAAGAACGTGGCGCCGGCGCTGCTCGAGGACCTCGCGCGCCGCCTGCGCCAGCGCGACGTCTACCGCGCCTGGGCCCTCATCGAGCCGTCGAACGTCGCCTCCACGCGCGCGTTCGAGAAAGCGGCCTACGTCGCCGTCGCCGACGTGATCCACGCGCGCATGGCGGTGGTCGACAAGCTCGTCATCCGTCCACCCGATCCCGAGGCCAAGCGCCTCCTGGGGTTATGATGATGATGGAAGCTCGATGACCGCCGACGCCGACAGGATCACCCTCGTCATCCTCAAGGAGGACGGGTCGCGCGAGAAGTTCCCGCTGCGCACCTGGGTCGGCGTGCCGCGCAAGACCGAGCTCGTCTGGCTGGGCGACGAGCCCTTCGTGGTGGTCGAGGTCGAGTACGCGATCGCCGAGGGCTTCTTCGGCGGCAAATCCATCGAGGCCGCCGGGGTCTACGTCAGGAGACTGACGGCCGAGGAGCAGGCGGCGGTGGCCAGGAGGCTCACGGGGCCGGCCAAAGGCTCGGATGATCGAGGGTTTCGGCCGTAGCTAGTACGATACTACTAGCCGTATTCTCATTGTGCTAGACTGCAATCTAGCACATTGATCTCACAGGGCAAAATACGTACGGACATTGGCGCGAAGCTGCGCGAGCTCCGCGAGGCGCGCCGCTGGAGCCAGATGGATCTGGCCTCCCGGCTGGCGGTGTCGCAGTCGAGGGTGAGCCAGGTCGAACGCGGCGTCGCCTCGCTGACCGCCGAGCAGTTCATCACGGCGCTGATGCTGTTCAACGCGACCGCGTCGGACTTCGTGGCGATTCGCGCGGACCCGGACGCGGAGCTGCAGAACGCCCTGGCTCGGCTGGGCGCGGCGCATCTGTTCGAGACCGAGGATGTCCTCGCGAGCGAACGAGTAGAGCAAGTAACCGACGCGGTCCGCGAGGCGCTGGTGAGAGGAACTCCAAGGCTGCTCGCAGCGGTCGCGCCCGTGATGGTCGCGAATCCATATGGCCCGGGGCTGTCGTTCGTCTACGGCCGCCTGCTGGAGGTCGGCACCGGCCGACGCTTGGCCTGGGTGCTCGAGAACACGCTGGCGGCTATCGACGTCGAGTTGAAGACGCCGCTGGAGGTCCGGACCCGACGAGCCTACCTGCGCGCGCAGGTGGTCTTGCGCTCAGTTCGCCAGCACATCGAAGACCGCGAGCTGTCCGGTCGGCCGCCCGAGCCGAGTGATTTCCTCGATCGCGATATTCGGAGCCAGAGGACCATCGACGAGATCGAGGCATCCTCCAGCGCGATCTCGAAGCGCTGGGGAATCGTGACCGGTCTTCAGGTAGACGACTTCGTCAAAGCATTGAGAGAGGCACGTGTCGTCGGCGGTTAGACAGCTGCTCCTCGAGCTAGACGGGGCATGGCAATGGTCGCGAGATCACAAGGTCGAGCTCAGGATCATCGGTTCCTGCGCGCTCATGCTGCTGACCGCCTACCAGCGGGTCACCAAGGACGCCGACGTCTTCGAAGTGCTTGCCCTCGACGACGACGTGAAGGGAAAACTGCGCCTCCTTGCCGGCAGCGGTACTCAGCACCATCGCTGCGTGAACAACTTCCACCGCGTGGAACGAGATTACTTCGCGGTGGACGAGACCCCCGTCGACCTCACGTCCGCCTGGGGCTGACCGTCACCCCCACTTGATCCCGCACCCGATGGCCGGCTTCTGCACCTTCAGCGGCGGCTGGTTCGCCAGCATCGCCTCCAGCGCCGCGCGCAGGTCGGCGCCGTTCACCGGCTTGCCGTTGCCCGGGCGGGAGTCGTCGAGCTGGCCGTGGTAGACCAGCGCGGCCCGCGCGTCGAACAGGAACAGCTCGGGCGTGCACTGCGCGCCGAACGCGCGCGCGACCGCCTGGGTCTCGTCGAAGAGGAAGGGGAACTTCCAGCCCTCGGCGCGCGCCAGCGCCGCCATGTGGGGCGGGCCGTCCTGCGGGTGCGATCTCAGGCTGTTCGAGTTGATCGCGTACACGCTCACGCCCCGCCCGAGCGCCTCGTGCGCCACCCGCGCCAGCTCGGCGCGCACGTGGACCACGTAGGGGCAATGGTTGCAGATGAACATGATCAGCGTCCCGTGCGCGCCGGCGGCGACGGTGGTCGGCTTGCCGCCGACGGCGTCGAGCAGCACGGCGGGCGGGAGCGCGGAGCCCAGGGGAAGCGCGGTGGACGTGGTGGCCATGCGAGGAATCTAGCACTCGTTGTTGCGCAGGGCCGCGAGGTCGTTGCGGAGGGAGAGCCGCGCCGCGAGGTGGGACCGGGCGTCGCGGGCGGCGGCCACGACCGGCGCGGCGGTCGGCTTCGGGAGGACCCGGTTCACCGCGCCCAGCAGCTCCTGCACCAGCCCGGGGGCGAGTCCGTGGAGCCAGGTGATCAGGCGCGTCCGCGGCGAGACGCTCACCTCGGCGTCGCCGCGGACCAGCGCGCGGATGATCTGCTCGGCGGCGCGCTCGGCGCCCACCGAGGTCAGCGGACAGACGGTGGTCACGTAGATCTCGTTCTTCGCCAGCTCGGCCCGCAGCGCCTCGGAGAGGCCGACCAGGCCGAACTTGCTGGTGGAGTAGGCCGCCAGGGGAGGCGCCGCCACCTCGTCGCCCACCGAGGCGATGTTGACGATCCGCCCGCGTTGCCGCCGCCGCATCCCGGGCAGCACCGCGTAGATCGCGTGGAGCGGGCCGCGCAGGTTCACGTCGAGGGCGAGGTCGAAGTCGGCCTCGGTCACGTCCTCGATCGGCCCGACCTGGATGGTGCCGGCGTTGTTGACCAGCACCTCGATGGGGCCGAAATCGGCCTCGACCTCGGCGATGAACCGGCGGACGTCGGCGCGATGGGTGACGTCGCAGAAGGCGGTGTAGACGTCGCCGCCGAGGTCCTCGAGGTCATGTCGTGCGCGCGAAAGCTCACCTGCGTCACGCGCGCCGAGCGCCACGCGCGCCCCGCGCTCGACCAGCTTGCGCGCGAGGACCAGCCCGAGGCCGCGCGCGCCACCGGCGATCACCACGACCTTCCCGCGCGGGTCGAATCGACGTCGCAATCGCAGCACCCCTCGCACGAGCGCCAGCGACGCGACGGCTCTCGCGAGCTTCATCACGGTTGAGGTCTTCATGAACGAGATCAGATGCAATCTGTAGGCCCAAGGACGTAGCGAGCGCGTGCGCCCGCCGGGCGGAATCGCCCTTCGAGAAACGCTCTCTAGAAATAGCCGCCGACGATCGACTCCAGCCCGAACGACGTGAGCTTCGACGACCCTTCCTCGTCGGTGAAGAGCTGGGTGTTGAACACCGGGCCGGCGCCGATGAAGAAGTGCTGGACCGGGAAGTAGAGGAACTGCGCCGTCAGGTTGAGGACGACGTAGTTGGGGGGCGAGCCGCTGTCGATCGCCGCGAGCAGCGGGCCGAGCTCGGGGGCGCCGTGCTCCCAGCCCAGCCCGCCGTGCACCCACAGCCCGGCGTTTCCGCCGAGGAGCGCGAGGTAGCCGACGCGGCCGAAGAACCCGTAGGCGGTGCCGCCGCCGCTGGTGCCGGAGACCTCGCCGTGCTCGAGGATGAACTGCCCACCGACGCTGATATGCGAGCTCATCACGTAATCCAGCGAGGGCTTGACCGAGATCAGCGTGATGCTGTTGTCCCCCTCGGACTGCGTGTAGTGCTCGATGGAGAGCGAGAAGTCTCCCGACAGCCACCACGCACCGTCGGCGGCGAGAGCGCTTCCGGCGAACCCGAACACGGCAAGAAAGGCAATGATCTTCATGCTCACGACGATAGCCGCAGACCCGGTGGCAAAGCCCGGCAAGACGTAGCAACCGTTTTGACCCGTGATCACTCCAACCAGAGGCATGCGCTCCTGGGCGTTCGCAGCGTCGGTGATCGCGCATGCCGGCGTGGCGGGCCTGCTCTTGCACATCGTCACCACCCCCAAGCCACCCACGGTCCCACTCGCATTCGCGATCCACCGCCAACCGCCCCCGCCCCCGCCTCCGCCTCCGAATCCGAGCCCGCGCCCGAGCCCGAGCCCGGCTCTTTCTGCGTCTCCGTCACCGTCTCCCCCACGCCGCATCGCCTCCGTCTCCCGTCCCACGTCCCCACCGTCGGAGCCCATTCCACCTCCGCCTCCGCCGCCCCACCAAGACGACTCCATGCGCATGCGTCGCCCACCGCCGCTCGCCGCCCCCGATCTGTCCTCGATCGCCGACCCCTCCGGGATCCCCGGCGCGACCCCGCCGCCCGGCCTCGTCCTCGACGGCCCGGTCGACATCCCCTCCGTCCCCGGCCCGCATCCCGGCGCGGCCGGCAATCCCATCGGCCCCGACGCGCGCGCCACCAGCAATGGCAGCTACACCGAGGAGCACCCGCAGTTCGCGGCGCGCGTCGAGCAGGACGGCCGGGTCGCGTTCTCCGACGCCCCCAACGTCGGGCTCGACGGCGTCTCCGCCCATGACGGCATGGTCGGGCTGAGCGGCCACTTCGACCTCACCGATGCGATCATGCGAATGCACGGCGAAGATCCTTATCTATACGAAAAGGCTAAGTTTCTCGACCGCACCCGGGACGCGCGTGCGGGCATGGCGCTGGGCGCACGGCACGAGCGCCTCGGCGAGGCGCTGGCGCGCATGCCAGCCGTGCTCGAGCGGGTCTGGTCGCACGCCGCCTGGACCCCCGCCGAGCGGCGCCGGCTCCTCTTCCAGCTGTGGGACGAGGTCGCCGAGGACGGTCCGGCCGAGGTGGTGCAGACCGGTCGGCAGATCCGCGCCACCATCCTCGCCTTCATCAGGAAGCGCCTGGTGTGGGGCACCGCCGACGGCTACACCCCCGGCGAGCTCGACGAGCTCAACCGCCACCGCGCGTCGCGGGCGCGATTTGATCCCTACCGCTGATCGCGCTACATCTCGATGCCGATGGGCAAGCTGTGGACCGTGCTGGGCCTGCTCTCGGTCATCGCCTGCGGGGCCTGCGGCTCCAGCGGACCGCCCGCCGTCAGCTTCGCCGGCGCGGTCAACGACCTCACCAGCGACGGGACCGCGCTCTACGCCGCGGTCGGCCCGACGCTGGTGAAGGTCGAGCCCGCCACCGGCGCGCAGACCGTCCTCGCCTCGACCGCGCTCGACGTGATGTCCATCCACACCGACGGCGACCAGGTCTTCTTCCTGACCCCGTCGCTCATCGGCCTCCTGGCTGGCGGCCAGGTGAAGACCACCATGTTCGGCGCGTTCGGCATCGGCGCCAGCTTCGCGGCCAAGGACGGGATGCTCTATGTCATCGTCGCGCAGATCGCGAACGCCTCGGCGCCCTTCGAGCCCGCCGAGGACATCATGCTCATGCCGATGGCCAGCGTCGGCGGCGACGCGAGCGCGCCCCAGGTGACCGGCATCCACGAGGTCAAGACCACCGCGACCAGCGCGGCGGGCGTCTTCCTCGCCGGCGACTACCTGTTCGCGATCACGCCCGACGGCAGCGAGTCGATGCTCGCCGCCAGCCTCGGCATCAGCGGCCTCGCCGTCGACGAGACCCACGCCTACTTCATCGCCGACGGGACGCTCTCGTCGATCGCGCTGGCCACCCCCGACGTCCCCACCAGCCTCGCCATCCTCGACGACGTCAGCAAGGTCCACTGGCTGGCGCTGGCCGGCGGCCACCTCTACTGGAACGGCGCGCTGGGCGTGGAGACCGTGCCGATCGGCGGCGGCACCCCGTCGGTGTTCGCCGCCGGCGACGACCCGCGCTGCCTCACCAGCCTGGGCGGCCGGCTCTACTGGATCGAGAAGAACGAGCTGCGCAGCGCGCCGTTACTCTAGCGGCCGGTCCTGGTAGATGCCGCCCGCGCCGCCGATCGTCCCGTCGGACATGAACTTTCCGGACATCTCGAAGGTCGAGTAGACGCCATCGCAGTTGAGGTCACCGTAGGCGCCCACGCTGAACTGGTCGCCGTCGGAGGTGAACCTGTACGAATAGTAATGCGGGTCCTCGAGCGCGAACCCGAGCGCCTTCCAGCTCGGGTCTTCCCAGAGCTTCGCGTCCGGCGCGCAGCGGTTCTTCGGCTGGCCGCAGCACGACCCGAGCGGTGGGGTGGGGCCGACCGATGGCGGAAACCCGTGATGTTCCGCGTAGTAAGCGAGCGCGCCGCCGTGCAGCTTCTTCACCAGCACGGTGGCCTCGGCGGTCTTGGCCTTGCGCTTGTTCTGGGTGAACGGGAGCGCAAGGCCCGCCGCGAAGCCGATCGCGGCGAACGACACCGCCGCCGGGGGCAGCTCGCTGGCCCCCATCAGCTTGCGGACCGGCGCGCCCAGATCGGCCGTGATGACGACGAGCGCTCCGTCGGTGGTGACCTTGGCCGAGACGTCGAGTCCCGCCTCCGCGAGCGTCCGTGCGACGCCGGTCCTGGCATTCGCGGCGAGCTCCGTCGCCTTCTCGGCTGACTCGGTCTCCAGGGTGGCCTTGACCATCCAGTCGAGCCCGAGCTCGGCCCACGCGCGCTTCACCCCGAGCTGCGCCGACTTGCTCCCCAGCTCCTTGCTCGCCGTCGGATCGATGGCGAACCAGACCGGCGCGCCGACGTCGACCTTCTTGCGCAGCTCGGACAGCGACGCGTTCCCCGACAGCGGGGGCAGCGAGCGCAGCGCCGCGGCCGAACGCGGCTCGTCCGCGCCGCCCACGACGGTGTCGCCGTCGATCCAGGCGAGATAGAACGTGAGGTCGGGGCCGTGGTAGCCGGTCACGTCGCCCTCGTCCTTCACCTCGATCCGCGGCGCGATGACCTTCAGGCACGACTCGAAGGCGGCGCGCAGGCCGGCGCCGTGGCCGACGAAGACCAGCTTCGGGTCGTCGCCGAAGCTCAGGGCGAGCTGGTCGACCTTGGCGACCAGGTCGAGCGCGCACGCGGGGAGCTGGTGGGCGAAGGGCAGGGGCGGCAGGGTCTTCATGACCTCGCGCAGCTGCGCCTCGCTCCCCGAGCGATTCATCACGATGACGCCGGCCGCGCTCGCCGGCAGCCGGTCGACGAGCGCGACACCGCCTGTCGATCTGCCACAGGCGATCGCCAGAAACACCAGGAGAGTCGCGGCCTTGGCGCGCAGCTACTCCAGCTCCTGATCCTTGAACATGCCGGCCGAGCCGGTGATCGACCCGTCGGACTGGACCTTGCCGGCCATCTCGAAGGTCGAGTAGATGCCGTCGCAGTCGAGGTCGCCGTTGGCGCGCACGGTGAACGTGTCGCCGCCCGCCTCGAACGTGTACGAGTACTGCGACGGGTCGTCCATGCTGAACATCAACGCCTGCCAGCTCGCCTCGGCCCACAGCTTCGGGTCGGGCGCGCACTTCTTGTCCGGGTTCTTGCAGCAAGAGCCGAGCGGCGGCGTGGGCCCCACCGACGGCGGGAACTTGTGGTTCTCCTCGTAGTAGGCGCGGGCGCCGTCGTAGAGCTTCTTCACGTGGAGGGTGGCCTCGCTGGTCTTGGCCTTCCTCGCGTTCTTCATGAAGGCGGGGATGGCGACCGCCGCGGCCACCCCGACCACCGCCAGCGACGCGGCCGCCTTGGGCGGGTCCTTGCCGAGCACCTTGCGCGCCGCCGCGGCGACGTCGGCCTTGAAGACGACCAGCGCCCCGTCGGTGCTGATGTCGACGCTCTTGGCGAAGTCCGGTCCCAGCTCGCGGGTGGCCCTGCCGAGGATCATCTTGGCCTGCTCGGCGACCAGCTTGGCCTTGTCGGCGTCGCCGACCTCGACGGTGAGCTTGCCGGTCCAGTCGGCGCCGAACTCGCCCCACACGCGCTTGGCGCCGATCTGCGGCGGGATCGCGCGCGACAGCTCCTTGCTCTGCGAGACGTCGACCGCGAACCAGATCGGCGCGCCGCCGTCGACCTTCTTGCGCAGCTCGCTCAGCGCGGCGTTGCCGGAGAGCGGCGGCAGCGAGCGCAGCTTGGTGACGTACTCGGCGTTCATCGTCCCCTCGCCGTTGCCGCCCGCGATCACCGTGTCGGCGTCGAGCCAGGTGACGTAGAGGTCCTTCCCCTCGCCGTCGCCGTAGCCGGTCGCCTGCCCCTCGTCCTTGCCGGCGAACTTCGGCTCGATGCTCTTCATGCACGCCTCGAAGGCGGCGCGCAGCCCGGCGCCGTGCGCCACCACCACCACCTTGGGATCGTCGCCGAAGCTGACCGCGAGCACGTCGACCTTGGCGATGAGGTCGACCGCGCAGTCGGGGATCTTCTCGGGCACCGGCATCGATTCCAGCGAGGTCTTGAGCGCGTCGCGCACCTCCGCCTCGCTCCCCGAGCGGTTCATGACCATCACGCCCGCCGCGCTCGCCGGCAGCTTGTCGACGAGCGGGCTGCCGCCGCCGCCGCCGCCCTTGCCGCAGGCCCCAAACACGCCGACGACCACCAGAAACCCAAGGAGAATCCAGGTCTTCATGGTTGAATGCTCGCACGAATGATTCGCATCGTGGCAGCAATCCTCCTCCTCTCCGCCTCCGCGCGCGCCGACGACGTCGACCGGAGGATCATCGCCGCCGCCCTCGCCGACGACGGCGCGGTGAAGAAGCTCGCCTGGCTGTGCGACCGGATCGGCGCGCGCTTCTCCGGCTCGCCCGCGCTCGACCAGGCGGTCGCGTGGGCCGCCGCCACCCTCGCCGCCGACGGGCACGAGAACGTCCACACCGAGCCGGTGATGATCCCACACTGGGTGCGCGGCGTGGCCGAGGCCGACGTGGTGACCCCGGTGGCGCGCCCGCTCCACCTCCTCGCCCTCAGCCCGACGCCGCCGACTCCCGACGGCGGCCTCACCGCGCCGCTGGTGGTGGTGAACGACTTCGACGAGCTGGAGAAGCTCGGCGCCGCCGGCGTGCGCGGCAAGATCGTCCTCTTCGACCACCCGATGGCGCCGGGCGGCCGCGGCGGCGAGAGCTACAACGCGGCGGTGAAGTACCGCAACCACGGCCCCGGGCGCGCCAGCAAGCTCGGCGCGGCGGCGGTGCTGGTCCGCTCGGTCACCGCGCACAGCCTCGGATCGCCGCACACCGGCACCACCCTCTGGGAGACGGCGAAGGGCGAGCACCCCATCCCCGCCGCCGCGCTCACCGTCGAGGACACCGGCTTGCTCCACCGCCTCGTCGACGCCGGCCCGGTGATCGTCCACCTGTCACTCCCCGGCCAGCAGCTCCCCGACGCGGCCTCGGCCAACGTCGTCGCCGAGCTGCGCGGGCGGGAGAAACCCGAGGAGATCGTGCTGCTCAGCGCCCACCTCGACTCCTGGGACGTGGGGCAGGGCGCGCACGACGACGGCGCCGGCGTGGTGATGGCGATGGAGGCGCTCACCGTCCTGCGCCGCCTCGGCCTGCGCCCGCGGCGGACCATCCGCGTCGTCCTCTTCACCAACGAGGAGAACGGCATCGGCGGGGGCAAGGCCTACACCGTCGCTCACGCCGCCGAGCTGCCGCGCATCGTCGCCGCCATCGAGAACGACAGCGGCGCGTTCCCGGCCGCGGGGTGGGCGCTCGAGGTCGACGAGAAGGTCCGCGCCGCCGCGCTGGCCCGCGCCAACCAGCTGGCCGCGCGCTGCGCCGGCACCGGTCCGACGACGGTGCGCGCCACCGACGCCGGCACCGACATCGAGGAGCTGAAGGCGGGCATCCCGCTCCTCGAGCTCGACACCGACCAGTCGACCTACTTCGACTACCACCACTCGGCGGCCGACACCTTCGACAAGGTCGACCCGGCGGTGCTGGTCCGCGACGTCGCGGCGACGGCGGTGATGGCGTATGAGCTGGCGGAGATGCCCGACACGCTGCCGCGGTAGCTATTTCTTCTGCTTCTTCGCGCCCGCCTTGGCCAGGAGGTCGCCGAGGGTCCCCAGCTTCTGCGGCGCGGTGGGCAGCGGCGTCGGCTCGTCGCCGTCGACGGTGGCGGCGTTCATCGACAGCGAGATGCGGCGCTTCTCGGAGTCGATGCCCAGCACCACCACCTCGACCTGCTGGCCGACCTTCACCACGTCGCGGGGGTGGCGGATCTGGCGCTTCCCCTCGCCGCCCAGCTCCGAGATGTGGACCAGCCCCTCGATGCCGGGGGCGATCTCGACGAACGCGCCGAAGGTGTCGACGCGCTGCACCGTCCCGCGCGCCCTGGTCCCCTCGCGGAAGCGTGTGGTCACTTCCTCCCACGGATCCTTCTCGAGCGCCTTCAGCGACAGCGCGATGCGCGGCTCCGAGCGCTTGGGATCGGTCGACTTCTCGATCTTGAGCACCTGCACCTCGACCTCCTGCCCGACGGCGAGCAGGTCGGAGGGGCGGTTCACCCGCGCGAAGCCCAGCTCGGAGACGTGGAGCATCCCCTCGACGCCGCCGAGGTCCACGAACGCCCCGTAGTCGCGCAGCGTCGTGATCTTCCCCTTCACCACCGCGCCCGGCGTGAGCTTCGCCATCGTCTCGGCGGCCTTGCGCGCGTTCTCCTCCTCGACGAGCGCGCGCCGCGACACCACCAGGTTGAGCGCGCCCCGCGCCCCCGCCTCGTAGCGGGTGATGCGGAACGCCAGCTTCTGCCCGACGTAGGCGTTCGCGTCCTCGACGTGGCGCGCGTCGAGCTGCGAGATGGGACAGAACGCGCGCACGCCCGCGATGGTCACCTCGACGCCGCCCTTGTTGACCGCGGAGACCGTCCCCTCGACGGGGAGGCCGTGCTGGAACGCCTGCTCCAGCTCGGCCTTGGCCTCCGGGCCGCGCCCGAGCGCGGCGCGGCGAAGCACGATGCAGCCCGCCTTGCCGGCGGTCTCGACCACGCGCGCCTCGACGAGGTCGCCGACCTTGACCAGCAGCTTCCCGTCGGCGTCGCGCAGCTCGAGGATGTCGATCATCCCCTCGGCCTTGGCCCCGAGGTCGACGAACACCGCCTCGTGGCCGACGGTGACCACGCGCCCCTTCACCATCTCGCCGATCTTGGGGTCCTTGCGGCGGGGGCCGGAGGTGTTCTCCTTCTCGAAGGCCGCGAGCATCGCGCCGAAATCGTCGTCGTTCTCAGACATGGGGTCGAAGTCTAGCCAGGACAGGAGCTGAGAGTGGAACAAAAGATCGACTCCTGGCGTCATGCGTCTGTAGGGATGGGCGCGCGCGAAACGCCGGTCCCCCAAGGAGGCCAGATGTTCGACAAGGTGGGTGAAAAGCCAGTCCGTACGCGGCGTTGGACGTTCATTGCGTCCGCGCTCCTGAACGCCGGGGTGATCGGCGCGGTGATCGTGTCTTCCATGTGGAAGATCGAGAAGGTGCAGGCGAAGGGCATCCATGTGAGCCTCGGCCTGCCGATGGCCTCCCCGCCGCCCCCGCCCGGGGACCCGGCGCCGGCCGCGGTGAAGGACCCGCCGAAGAAGAAGGTCGCGAAGGTTTCGGACAAGGTGGTCCAGCCCACCCCGGTGACCCCACACGACCCCGACCCGCAGCAGCAGACCGCGTCGCAGACGCCGGGCGAGAACGGCCCGCCGGACGGGATCCCCGGCGGCCACGACCCCAACGGCCCGCCCACCGCGCCGCCGACCGATGAGCCGGTCGTGAAGATCGACCCGCCGCCCGTCGACGACAAGCCCAAGACCATCGCGGTCAACGCCGTGGAAGCCTTGCGCATCTCGGGCACGCGCGAGATCTCGCTGCCGCAGTCGGTGAGGCAGATCATGGTCACCCAGGGGCTGCGCCAGACCAGTGCCATGGTCAAGCTGTGCCTGTCGGCGGCCGGCGTGCCGACCCAGGTCACCGTCGTGAAGGGGACCGGCTACTCCGAGGCCGACGAGCACCTGCGGTCCGAGATGCTGGACTGGCGCTACCGGCCGCTGACGGTGAACGGCGCGCCGACCGCGGTCTGCACGGCGGTCTCGTTCCACTGGGTCCTCGACTGATCGCTCAGGTACTCCCCGGCTGACACTGGACGATCACGAACGCCTTGGTGGCGACGTGCCCCGCCGCGTCCGTCACCGTCACCGTCGCGTTGTGCGCCCCGCGCTCCAGGCACTTCAGGCGCCCCGGGTTCGACATGATCGTCCCGATGCACTGCTCGGCTGACCCGGTGTAGGTCACCGCTCCCGGATCCGCCCCGCCCACGGTGATCCCGATGGTCACCCCGTCCATGTCGCCGACGTGGCAGGGAGAATCGTGGAACCACTCGACCCGGCTGATGCTCACCGGGCCGCTGCGCGCGTCGGCCGCGGCGTCGGGCGGCGCGGCGTCGACCGCGACGTCGAGCCCCTCGCAGCCAACCAGCAGGATCAGGATCGCGAACACGCGCACCGCGCGCATCATAAGATAACTGCGATGGCAGTGGGACGCCTCGCGCCGACCCCTTCCGGGCACCTGCACCTGGGGAACGCGCTCGCCTTCGGGGCGGCCTGGCTCTCCGCGCGCAACGCCGGCGGCCAGGTCCTCCTGCGCGTCGAGGATCTGGACCGCGGCCGCGCCCGCGACGAGGTCGCCGCCGGCCAGCGCGAGGACCTCCTGTGGCTGGGGATCGACTGGGACCGCGAGGTCACCCCGCAGTCGCGCCGGGAGTACTCGCTCGCCGGCATCCCCGTCTACCGCTGCGCCTGCAGCCGCGCCGTCCGCCTCGCCCGCCAGTGCCGCTGCCGTGACGAAGACGCGACGGCCGGAACGTGGCGCTTCCGTGTCCCGCCCGGACGCGTGGCCGTCACCGACCGCGCCCTCGGCCCGCTCGAGCTGACCCCCGAGGACGATCCCATCCTCATGCGCGCCGACGGCGAGCCCGCCTATCCGCTGGCGGTGGTCGTCGACGACGCCCGCGACGGCGTGACCGAGGTGGTGCGCGGCGCCGACCTCGTCGATGCGACCGCGGTGCAGGTGCGGCTTCACGAGGCGCTCGGCCTGCCGCTCCCTTCCTACCTCCACGTACCTCTCATCCTCGGCGCCGACGGCAAGAAGCTCTCGAAATCGCACGGCTCGACGGAGATCCGCGCCCTGCGCGCCGCCGGCTGGCGCCCGCTCGACGTCTGGACCACGCTGCTCCCGCTGCTCGGGCTGCCTCCCGGGCCGCTCGCGGCGGCCCGGCTGGACCTTGCCCGCATCCCGCCCGGCCCGCGCGTGATCGACGCTGCGGGGCGCGTCGTTTCCTGAATCATCGCGATGGAATTCCGCCATTCGCGGTAGGTAGAATGCGGCATGGTCGAACCCAGCGTGGAGACCGACGGCGGCCTTTCGGCGGCGGATCTGCACGACGCCTGGAGCCTCTTCTCCATCGAGGAGCGCGTCGAGGGGTTCCGGCTGCTCGGGCGCGGCGAGGCCGAGGACTTCTACCTCTCGCTCAGCCCCGCCGACCAGTCGGGCCTCCTGCGCGCGCTGCCCCTCGGCGAGCAACGGAGCTGGATGCGCCTCCTGCCGCCCGACGACGCGGCCGACCTGGTGCAGTCGGTCGCCCTCGAGGACCGCGAGATGCTGCTCGCCCTCCTCGACGAGCCGACCCGCAAGGAGGTCGCGGCGCTGCTGGCCTACGCCGAGGACGAGGCCGGCGGCCTCATGAACACGCGCTACGCGCGCGTCCGGCCCAACATCACCGTCGACGAGGCGATCAGCTATCTGCGCAAGCAGGCGCGCGCCGGCCAGCAGCAGCTCGAGCTCCTGTACTACGCCTACGTCATCGACCCCGACCAGAAGCTCCTCGGCGTGGTCTCGTTCCGCGACCTCTTCGCCGCCTCGCCCGAGAAGACCGTGCGCGACGTGATGTCGACGGACATGGTCACCGTCACGCCCGATCAGGATCAGGAATCGGTGTCGCGGATCTTCGCCCAGGAGGACCTCCTCGCCATCCCCGTCGTCGACGCGGAGGGCAAGATGAAGGGCATCGTGACCGTCGACGACATCGTCGACGTCGTCGAGGAGGAGGCCACCGAGGACATCCAGAAGATCGGCGGTATGGAGGCCCTCGACGAGCCCTACCTCGAGATCAGCATGGGCAAGATGATCCGGAAGCGCGCCGGCTGGCTGTGCGCGCTGTTCGTGTCCGAGATGCTGACCTCGAACGCCATGACCTACTTCCAGAGCGAGCTGGAGCGCGCCGCGGTGCTCATGATCTTCGTGCCGCTGGTCATGTCGTCGGGCGGCAACTCCGGCTCGCAGGCCTCCACCCTCGTCATCCGCGCGATGGCGCTGGGCGAGGTCAAGCTGCGCGACTGGTGGCGGGTCGTCCGCCGCGAGCTCACCGCCGGGCTCTCGCTCGGCGTCATCCTCGGCCTCATCGGCATCATCCGCATCGTGAGCTGGCCGGGCCACGCTCACCTCTACACCGAGCACTACCAGCTGGTCGCGCTCACCGTCGGCGGCAGCCTCATCGGTATCGTCCTCTGGGGGACCATGTCCGGCTCGATGCTGCCGTTCCTGCTCAGACGCATCGGCTTCGACCCGGCGAGCGCGTCGGCCCCGTTCGTCGCCACCCTGGTCGACGTGTCGGGGCTCATCATCTACTTCAGCGTCGCCAAGATGATCCTGTCGACCACCCTGCTCGCCACCAGCGGCGAGGGGCACGTCTGGCTGTTCGACGTGCTCCAGCACGCGGTCTGTCGGTCGCAAGGGTAGAGCCGGTCCCGCTCACGGACCGCCTTGGGATGACAATGATGATGACAAGGAGGAGGAGGAGCCAAACGCGCAGCCACGGACCAGGTAGAGGCGCGTCGGCGGTGCGTGAGCGGGACGTATCCTGCTCATGCACGCATTGGACCACATGTAGGACAGTGTGAATTCAGGTACTTAGGGCGGCGCGGCCGCGGGGTCAACCGGCCGCTGGGGTCTGACGGAGCGGGTCAGCCGTCCCCATCGAGCTGCTTCACCAGCTTCTTCGGCGCGATGCTGCGGTAGCTCTCCTCGATCCACTCGAGGATCATCGGCGCGGAGACGTCGGCAGCCCTGGTGAACGTGGCGCTGACCCAGCCCGCCTTGCCGAGGCCGTAGCCGGTCGGCTTCACGAACGGCAGCCCGAGCGCCATCGTCCCGCTCGCCGGCAGCTTCACCGTGACGTTGAGCTCCTTGTCGCGGATCTGCACGAACGCGAAGATCTTCTTGTTCACCTTGAACACCCGGTCGCCCCAGGGGAACTCCTCGACGGCGCCCGGGTAGGCGAGGCAGGCCTTGGCGAACCGGGCCTCGAGGGAGGCGAGCGAGGCCACGACTACTTCTTCACCTGCGCGTCCGCGGCGAGCTTGAGGATGATGTCCAGCTGCAGCCCGGGGAACTGCTTCTTCACCTTCGCCTGGAGCTCCTCGCTGGACTTCGCGCCGGCCAGGGTCTTGTCGTAGAACACGAGGTACTTCTTGGTGAAATCGACGCCCGACAGGTCGTCCTTCTTCTTCGGGTCCTTGTGCCCGGCGACCACCATGGTGGGCTTGAGCGCGGCGATCTTGTCGAGCGTCCCGATCCACGCGGCGCGCTGCTCGGGGGTTGTCTCCAGCGTCCACGGGTAGACGCCGCTGTAGACGACGTCGCCGGCGATGACCGTCTTCAGCGACGGGATCCAGACATAGGAGTTGGGCATCTCGTCGCCCTGCACGTCGCCGACCAGCTCGAGGGTCTCGCCCTCCAGCGTGAGGGTGTTGCCGGCGAGCGCCTCGGGGATGACCGGCGCGTCGGTGAGGTTGTCGCCGTACATCGGCTTCCACTGCTTCACCTTGGCATCGGCGGTGGCCTGGATGGTCTTCAGCGTCGACGGCAGCGCCACGATCTTGGCCCCCGGGAAGGCGGCCTTGATGACGCCCAGGCCGAAGTAGTGATCGGGGTGGCCGTGGGTCACGTAGACCGTGGTCAGCTTCTTGCCGCTCTCCAGGACGGCGGCGACCACCCGGTGGGCGTCGGCCTGCGCGAACTGCCCGTCGATGAGGATGGCCTCCTTCTCGCCGGTGATGAGCGCGGAGTCGACGAGGAAACCGCCCGGCGACGCGGTCAGCACGGTGACCTTGAGCTTGGACTCGGCGTGGGCGGCGGTGGCGGTGGCGACGAGGGCGAAGGCGATCAGCAGACGTTTCATGCGGCGCATCATAAACCCGGAAAGCGGTCATACCGTGCTGGTTGACACCCGCGATCGTTTCCGCTATTTCCCCACGCCATGTGTGGTCGGTTGTCGGTGTGTATCCCAATTTTCGCACTTCTCCTCATTTCCGCCTGCGGCAGCGAGGAGACGGTCGTCCAGCCTGACGCGCGTCCGCACGTCGACGCGCGGCACATCGACGCGGTGGTCGTCCCCGACGCCGAGGAGACCCCGGACGCGCCGCCGGCGCAGCCCGACGGCCCGCCGGCGCAGCCCGACGCCGCCGTGCCGACGCCCGACGCGCACGTCAACCCGCCCGACGCGCACGTGAATCCGCCGGACGCCGCGGTGCCGATGCCCGACGGCCCGGTGACCGGCGCCTGCGTCGACCCCAACGAGCCCAATGACTCGACCGGCGCGGCCACCGCGCTGCCCGCGAGCGACATGACCGGCCTCGGCGTCTGCACCGCGAGCGACCACGACCTGTTCGTGGCCAGCCCGTCGGCGGCGAACAAGCTCTACGTCTTCAGCGTCGACTCGGTGCTCGCCGACGGCGACCTCGACCTGCTCCTGCGCAATTCGAGCGGCCAGGCCATCGCCTTCTCGGACATCCAGCCCGAGATGTACAACTCCGAGGCCACCGTCGGGCCGACCAATCTGCAGAGCTTCAGCCTGGTCGGCGGCCCGGGCCCCCAGCCGGTCTACCTCGACGTCTACGGCTGGGACGGCGCGACCAACGACTACACCCTGCGCTCGCGCCAGGTGACCTGGAAGGACGGCATCGACTGCGTGGCCGCCGGCTTCACCAGGGGCGACTGCCGCGCGCAGAACGGCGCGCAGAACATGGACGCGTCGCAGTTCCTGCCGTTCCCGGTCGGGCACGACAAGGACCCGTTCCTCCCCGGCGCGACGTTCACCCTCTCCGGCCTCGAGGCGGGCATGGACTTCACGCCGCAGATGCGGCAGATCGGCCGCCGCGAGACCATCATGATCATCCGCAACGCGGTGCACGAGGTGCGCGCGGCGTTCCCCGGCACCGGCGCCTACGGCCTCGGCGACCTCGGCATGCCCGACGGCGGCACCCCCGAGGGGCACCCCAACAACACGCACTACCAGGGCGCGAACATGGACATCGCCTACTTCATCGATCCGGCCAAGGCGCGCGCCTGGGGCAACATGACCTACCGCCAGATCTGCTGCGACGCGGCCGACATCCTCGACTGGAGCTGCGTCGACACCGACACCAGCTCGGCGAGCTACGGCACCTGCAAGGCGGGCGGCGAGAACACCCACATCGTCGACCTCGATCGCACCGCGATGCTGATCGCGAAGATCGCGGCCTCGGGCCGCCTGCGCGTCATCGGCGTGGAGGCCAAGGTGGCGCCGCAGATCAAGACGCACATGGACATGCTGGTCCAGCAGGGCAAGCTCACCGCTGCCGAGGCCACCGCCGGGAAGAACCTCATGGTCACTGCCAGCGACGACCCGAGCTGGGTCTGGCACTTCAACCACATGCACGCGTCGTTCTGCACCCGCGACTGCACGTCGGGGCGGGGCGTCATGGAAGGCCCGATGGATCCCGACCTCCACCTGCCGCTCGCGGAGCAGGCGCGGCGGGTGCGCGAGTACGTCCGCCCGTCCGGCCCCCGCCTCGAGTAGTCGCCCTCTGTTATCCTCGCTCCCGATGCTCCAGCCGCCCGACCCCGCCGTCCTCGATCGCGTGGCCCACGCGCTCGCCGACGTGCCGCGGGCGGCGTACTCGGTCCCCCACGTCTACCCGACGGCCGCGCCCGCCTACGTGAGCGCCCCCGAGGCCGAACGGCCGGCGCCGGGCGCGTCGGTGCGGCTGTACGTGCACGTGCCGTTCTGCCGCTACCACTGCAGCTTCTGTTCCTTCGCGGTGCGCGTCGGGGCCGACGCGGCGGCGATGGAGCGGTACGTGGCCGCCGTCGAGCGCGAGCTGGTGGGGGTGCCCGAGGGGACACCGCTCGATCAGCTCTACGTGGGCGGCGGCACGCCGACCCACCTGCCGCCCGAGCTGCTCGACCGCCTGCTCGGCGCGGTCTTCGCGCGTGCTCCCGGCCGCGAGGGGGCAGTCCACACCGTCGAGACCTCGCCGGAGACGGTGTCGGCGGCGCACCTCGAGGTCCTCGCCCGCCACGGCGTCGGCCGGGTGAGCATGGGGATCCAGAGCTTCGACGACGGCGTGCTGGCGACCGTCCACCGCAAGCAGGCGCGGTCGCCGGCGCTGGCCGCCCTCGAGCTCTTGGCGGCGTCGGGGCGCTTCTTCAACGTCGACCTGATCTACGGGCTCCCCGGCCAGACGCCCGCGAGCTTCGGCAATGATCTCCGGCGGTTGGCCGCGCTGGGCGTGCCGTCGCTCACGCTCTACAGCCTGCGCCGCAACGAGCGGACCCGCGTCAGCGCCGCGCTCGGCGACGAGGGGCCGTTCGACCTCGCCGGTCTGATGGCGTGGCGCGCGTACGTCGAGCGCGCCGCCGCGGACGCCGGCTACGTGCAGACCCGCTGGCACACCTGGAAGCGCCTCGACGGCGCCGCGCGGGCCAACGAGATGGTCGACCTGTTCGACGACAAGATCGCCGGGCGGACCTACGGCGTCGGCATGAGCGCGCGCTCTCACCTCGGGCACACCATCTACCGCAACCACGAGGAGCTGCCGGCCTACCTCGAGCGCGTCGAGCGGGGCGCGAGCCCGGTCGAGCAGACCATGGCGCTCGACGGCGAGGACCAGCGCACCCAGCTCGTCGCCCGCACCATCGGCGACGGCAAGCGCCTGCGCCGCGCCGCCTACCGGCGTACCTTCGGCACCGAGGTCGACGACGACTTCCGCGACGTCCTCACGCGCCTCGCCCCCGCCGGGCTGCTCACCGACGACGGCGACCACCTGGCGCTGAGCGACCTGGGCCGGCAGGTGTACGACCTGGTCACGCTCGCGTTCTACCCGCGCCGCGCCCGCGACTGGCTGATCGCCCGCGAGGGGCGGGCCTCGTTCCTGCGCGCCGCTCCCTGACGATGATGACCGCGGCCGAACAGGAGCGGCTGGTCCGCGTCGGCCCGGGGACGCCGATGGGCGAGCTGCTCCGCCGCTACTGGCACCCGGTGGCGGCCGCCTGCCAGCTCGCCGCCGGCGCGACCCGGCGGGTGCGCCTGCTCGGCGAGGACCTGGTGCTCTTCCGCAACGCCGCCGGCTGGGGTCTCGTCGACGAGCGCTGTCCCCACCGGGGCGCCTCGCTGGCCTACGGCGCCTGCGAGCCCGACGGGCTCCGCTGCGCCTACCACGGCTGGAAGTTCGCCGCCGACGGCGCGTGCCTGGAGACCCCGGCCGAGCCGCCCGGCTCGCGCCTCGCCGAACGCGTGCGCGCGCGCGCGTACCCGGTCGCCGAGCTGGGCGGGCTGGTCTTCGCCTACCTCGGTCCCGCGCCGGCGCCGCTCCTGCCGCGCTACGACCTCTACGTCCGCCCCGGCGGGCTGCGCGACATCGGCCAGGCGCTCATCCCCTGCAACTGGCTCCAGATCATGGAGAACAGCGTCGATCCGACGCACGTCGAGTGGCTGCACGGGCATCAGCTGGCCCACGTGCGCGGCGACGCGCCGGCGGGCTACCTGCGCCACCACGAGCGCACCGCGTTCGAGGTCTTTCGCCACGGGATCCTGAAGCGCCGCCTGCTCGCCGGCGGCAGCGAGGCCGACGACGACTGGCGCGTCGGGCACCCGCTGGTCTTCCCCTGCGCGCTGCGCGTCGGCGAGCACGGCCGCCACCGGATGCAGCTGCGCGTCCCCGTCGACGACACCCACACCTGGCACCTGTGGTACGCCCACCACACCTTCGCGCCCGGCGTCGAGGTGCCGGCGCAGACCGAGGTCCCGCTCTACGACGTCCCCTGGCGCGACGCCGCCGGCGCGCACCTCGTCGATTTCGTCGACGGGCAGGACATCATGACCTGGGTCACCCAGGGCGCGATCGCCGACCGCACCCGCGAGCAGCTGGGGAGCTCGGACAAGGGGATCGTGCTCCTCCGCCGGCTCCTCGAGGAGCAGCTCGATCGAATCTCGCGCGGCGAGGATCCGCTGGGCGTGATCCGCGATCCCGCCGAGAACGAGCTCATCGAGCTGCCCCAGGAGCGCGACAAGCTGGGCGCGGGCGCCGCCTTCCGCCGCCAGTCGCTGGCGATCGGGCACGGCCGCCACAGCCCGCTCCACGAGCAGATCCTGCGCTCCTCGATCAGACCCGGTAGACGGTCTGGATCCGGGTGAAGAACTCGTGCGCGGTCGGGCCGTGCTCGGGCGGGCCAATCCCGGACGCGCCCCAGCCGCCGAACGGCGCCTCGGCGTCGGCGTCGGCGGTCCCCAGGCCGACCTTCAGGATGCCCGCGCGGGTACGGGTCATGAATGCGTCTATCACGTCTGAACTCTTGGTGAAAACGGCCGCCGCCAGACCCTGGCGGACGCCGTTCACCAGGCGCAACCCGTGGTCCAGATCGGTCGCCACCTGGACCACCGCCAGCGGGCCGAAGGTCTCCTCCTGCACGACCTCGTGGTCGGCGGGCGGGTCGAGGAGCAGCGCCGGCGCGAGGTAGGCGCCGCCGCCCGGGACCTGGTGCGGCGAGACCACCGCCCGCGCCACCGCCGCGCCGCGCGCGATCGCGCCGCGCACCCGCTCCACCGCCGCGGCCGAGATGAGCGGGCCGACCTCGGTGGCCTCGGCGAGCGGATCGCCGAGCGGCAGCCGGGCAGCGGCGTCGCCGAGCAGGCGCCAGAACCGCTCGGCGACGCGCGCGTCGACCACGATGCGCCGGTTGGCGGTGCAGCGCTGCCCGGCAAAGCCGAAGGCGGCGGCGGCGAGCGTCGTCGCGGCCGTCTCCAGATCTGCGTCCTCCCAGACGAGCGCGGCGTTGTTGCCGCCGAGCTCGGCCTGCAGCGGGACGCGCCGGCGCGCGCAGGCGTCCGCGGCGGCGAACCCGGCGGCCTCGTTGCCGGTGAGGGTGACGCCGTCGACGCCGGCGGCGTCGAGGAGGTGCCCGGCGGTGCCGTGATCCCCGTCGACGCGGCCGAGCACGCCCGCGGGCAGATCGAGCGCGCTCTCCAGCAGCCCGGCGACCCGCGCCCCGTACGGCGAGGGCTTCCAGACGACGGTGTTGCCGTGGAGCAGGGCGGGGGCCAGCTTGCCGACCGGGATGGCGAGCGGGTTGTTCCACGGGGTGATCGCCGCGATCACGCCGAGCGGGACGCGCCGCGTCGCCGACGTCGGGCCGCAGGTCTGCTCGCCGACCGGCGCGCGGCGGGCGTGGGCGATGCCGGCGCGGAGCAGCGCGGCGGCGCGCCCGACCTCGCCGCGCGCGTGGCGGATCGGCTTGCCGACGTCCTCGGCGATCGCCCGCGCCAGCGGCTCGACCTCGGCGAGCAGCCGGTCGGCGGCGCGCGCCAGCAAAGCCGCGCGCGCCTCGAGGCCGAGGGCGCGCCAGCCGGGGAGGGCGGCGGCCGCGCCGGTCACCACGGCGGCGACCTCGTGCCGGCCGGCGAAGGCGATCGACCAGCTGGGCGCCTCGAGGTCGCGCGGCGGGCGGTGACTCCAGGCCGGCGGCGGGCCGAGGAGCTCGTCCACGCTCCGGAAGCCGACCCCGCGCGCGGCGAGATAGCGGCGGGTGATGGCCGCGTGCAGCGGGTCGTCGCTGGCCACCGCGTCGTCGGCGATGATCACGCCGAGCCCGCGCTGGTAGGCGTCGAGCGCGGCGCTGCGCACGCAGGCGTGCAGGTGGACGCCGCACAGGATGACCGTCTCGACGCCGCGCTCGCGCAGCCGGGCGGCCAGGTCGCCATCGACGAACGGGCTGAAGCCGGTCTTGTCGACGACCGGCTCGCCGGCGAGCGGCGCCAGCGACGGCGGCGGCGCGTGCCCCGGCGTCCCCGCGACGCAGTGCCAGCGTCCCTCGGCTCGCCAGTGCGGCATCCGCCGGTCGTCCTCGCGCCGGACGGTGGTGAAGACGTGCCAGACCGGCGTGCCCGCGGCACGCGCCCCGTTGACCAGGCGCTCGATCGCCGCCACCACCGTGCCCGCCGCCGGCAGGAGCCCGGGCGCGCCCAGGTAGTCGACCTGCGCGTCGACGACGACGACGGCGGCCCGCTCAATCATGGAGCGCGCGGAAGGCATCGCGGGCGGCGCGCGCCACCGCGGCGCCGAACGCCTGGGTGCCGAGGACGGTGCCCTCCGGCCCCGCCACGTCGGCGGTGCGCAGGCCGCGCCGCCACACCTCGGCGAGGCCGCGCTCGATGGCCATCGCCTCGCGCGGCCGCCCCAGGCTCTCGCCGAGGAGCATGGCGAGCGCGTGGAGCTGAGCGGCGGGGTTGGCGCGGTCGGTGCCGGCGAGGTCGAACGCCGCCCCGTGGCCGGTCTGGTAAACCGCGGCCCCCGACGGAGCGAAGTTGGCCGAGTAGCACAGGCCGCGGCTGCCGAGGAGGATCCCGCCGAGGTCACCGATGATGTCGCCGAACAGGTTGGGCGCGACCACCACGTCGAGGTCGCGCGCCTCCTGGATCATCCGGTAGGCCGCGTAGTCGATGTCGACGCAGCGCCAGCTGAGCCGCGCCGCGCCGGCCAGCTCGGCGGCCACGTCGCGCCACAGCCGGCTGGGGGCGGGGACGCCGTCGGACTTGATGACCACGTCGAGGATGCCGCGCCGCTGGCTCGCGAAGCCGACCGCGACCGCGATGATGCGCCGCACGTCGCGCTCCTCGTAGCCGAAGGTGTGCTCGGCGCGCCCGTCGAGCATCCGCGACGTCCCCTGGTAGACGCCGCCGATGTTCTCGCGCACGACCAGGATGTCGACGTCGCGCCGGTGCTCGGGGCGCAGGCAGCCGGCGTCGGCCAGCTCGGCCGCCGGCCGGATCGGCACCAGCTTGCAGTAGAGGTCGAACCGCCGGCGCAGGTCGTAGACGAAGCGCCCGGTCCCCGGCCCCGCGAGCACCGCCCCGCCCGCCGCGAACAGCTCGGCGCAGAACCGCGCGACGTCCTCGGTGAGCACCGTCCCCGACGCCCGCTCGGCCTCGCGCCCGATGGCCCCGCCCGCGCTGATCTCGAGCGGCGCCGCCCCCGCCTCGACGAGCGCCGCGAGCACCTGGGCGACGACGGCGAACAGCTCAGCCCCCACGCCCTCGCCCGGGAGAAAGCCGATGCGAGCGGAAGGTGCCCGCGCGGCGCCGGGGGAGACGAGAGACAGGACTGGGCTCGTGCCGTTCATGAAAGCGGCGTGAAGATAGAACAGGCGACCGGCGACAGGAAACAGGAAACCGGAAATTCTCCGGAACAGCGGTACCGTCCCGCCGTGCCGCGCCGCCGCGTCTTCCTCTACGTCCAGTCCCTCTCGGGAACCGGGCATTACGTCCGCATGTACGAGATCGCGCGCGCCCTCGCTCCCTTCCACGACGTGCTCCTCCTCGACGGCGGCCGTCCCATCCCGCGGCCGCCCGCGCCGGTCCCGCGGCTGGTCGTCCCCGGCATCTACCGGGACACCGGCGGCGACCTGGCCGCCGTCGACGGCCGGCCGATCGACCTGGTGCTCGCCGAGCGTCGCGCGGCCCTCGCCGCCGCCCTGGACGAACTCCGCCCCGACGTCGTCCTCGTCGAGGACTACCCGTTCAGCAAGTGGGAGATGGACGCCGAGATCCGCGGCGTCCTCGAACGCGCGCGGCGCGCGGGACCCGCCCTGGTCTGCTCCTGCCTGCGCGACATCGGCACCCGCAAGCGCCGCCGCGTCGACGGCGACGACTTCCCCGGCCGGGTGAAGGAGCGCCTGCGCGCCGCCTTCGACCGGGTCCTGGTCCACGCCGACCCGGCGGTCGTGCGCGTCGAGGAGCACCTGCCGTGGGCCGCCGACCTCCCGGTGCCGGTCGTCTACACCGGCTACGTCTCGCAGCCGGCGCCCGCGCGTCCACCCGCCGATCCGACCCGCGTCCAGGTCGTGGTGAGCACCGGCGGCGCGGCGGCCAACTCACTGATACCACTGGCCATTCAGGCCTGGGGTCGCCTCGGGCTGCGCGGCGAGCTGACCGTCTTCCTGCCCGCGTTCGCCTCCGCCGGCGAGCTCGCGACCTGGCGCGCCGAGGAGCCCGGCGTCCGCTTCGCCCCGTTCTCCGCGGACTTCCTCGACACCCTCGCCGCCGCCGACGTCTCGGTGAGCCACGCCGGCTACAACACCTGCGTCAACCTGCTCGCCGCCGGCACTCCCGCGGTGCTGGTCCCCAACCCGGGGATGGGCGACCAGGTCCACCGCGCGGCGCTCCTCGAACGCCTCGGGCTGGCCGCCGCCCTCGACCTGGAGACCGCGAGCCCCGACGATCTGGCCCGCGCCATCCGCTCCCGGCTCGACGCGCCGCCGCCGGCGCACGCCATCGATCTGAGCGGCGCCGAGACGGTGCGCGCCATCCTCGAGACGTGATCAGGGCTCGGACTTGGCCTGCCTGACGTCCCCCGCGTCGACGATCATGACCGCCGCGCAGTAGACCAGGCCGCCAGCGGCCCAGCCGCCGAGCACGTCGGTCGGGAAGTGTACCCCCAGGTAAAGTCTGGAGAATCCGATGGCGAAGGCCAGCGGCGGGATGAGCAGCATGAGCATCCGCCGGGTCGGCGGATACATCCGCGCCACCAGGAACGCGATCAGCCCGAAGCCGGCGACCGCCGACATCGCGTGGCCGCTCGGGAAGCTGAACTTGTCGGGCGGGATGAACCCGGCCCACAGCCCGGGGCGCGGCCGGCGGTAGATCTGCTTCAGGAACAGGTCGCCGAACTCCACGACGATGTAGGCGCACGCGACCACCAGCCCGGCGCGCACCTGCTTCTTCACCAGCGCCAGGACGATCACCCCGCCGAGGAGCGGGTAGATCACCGGCCACGAGCCGACGAAGCTGACCGAGAACATCGACGCGTACCAGGTCGGCGACAGGGTGGAGTGGATCCACTCGAGGACGGTCCTGTCGAAGTGGCCCCAGGCGTCGATGCGGATGCCGGCGGCGAGCACCGCCAGCATGGTGAAGCAGCCCGCGCCGATCGCGCCGTGGAACGCCGCGACCTTGCCCAGCGGGCGCAGCATCTCGCCGCGGGTGGCGTCGAGGATCTGGCGGCCGTGCTTGCGCGCCACGATCACCAGCACCACCACGCCGACGACGATCGCCACCACGATCGCCGCGCGGCCGATCCATTTCTCGAGGACGTCCCAGCTCTGGCCGAAGAAGAACCCGAGCGCGCCGAACACCGACGCCCACGCCACCGCGCCGACCGCGTTCCACACGATGAACGCGCGCCACGGCATCTTGCTCATGCCGGCGAGCGGCGCGCCGAACACCCGTAACCCGGTGATGAACCTCGCGAAGAACACCGTCTTGGCGCCGTGCCGGGCGAAGTACCCCTCGAGCCGCTGCAGCCGCGCCGGGGTGAGCCCGAGCCGCGGGCCGTGCTTCTCGGCGAGCGCGCGTCCGCCGCGCCGCCCGATCCAGAAGCCGAGGTTGTCGCCGAGGATCGCCGCGCACATCGCGGTGAGCACGATCCAGTGCAGCTTGAACATGCCGCGCTCGGCGAGGAACGCCGCCGCGAGCAGCGTGGTCTCCCCGGGCACCGGCACCCCGGCGTTCTCGAGGAACACGCCGAGGAAGACCACGACGTGGCCGTAGTCGGTGATGAGCCGCTGGAGCCACTCCGGCATCAGCGCGCCGCGGCCGCGCGCTGGAGGCGGTCGGCGATCGCGTGCCCCAGACCGTCGGCGGCCAGCGCGGTGGGGACCGGCTCGGCGACCAGGGTCTCGGCCGCCGACTCGTCGAGCTCACGCAGCCGGGCGAAGAGGTTGCGCGCCGCCTCTGCGAGATCACCCGACGGCGAGAGCACCCGCACCACCGCGCGCGGCCCGAGGCGCGCCGCGATCGCCGCCGCGTCCCCGGAGAAGGCGAGGTAACCCACGTCGCCGGCGGGCTCGCCGAGCCGCAACGGTTTCCGCGGCGCGTAGTGGCTGGCCAGCATCCCCGGCGCGCTCGGCGTGTCGCTCACCCGCGCGGCCCGGGCGACGGTCGTCCCGGCGGCCGCGCCGATCGCCTCGGCGCCCAGCAGCCCCGGCCGCAGCAAGGTCAGCGCGCCGTCCCGGTCCAGAGCGACGATGGTCGACTCCACCCCCACCGCGCACGGTCCCCCGTCGACGATGAGCGCGATCCGGTCGCCCAGCTCGGCGGCCACGTGGGCCGCGGTGGTCGGCGAGATCCGGCCGAACCGGTTGGCGCTCGGTGCCGCCAGCGGCTTGCCGAGGAGCGCGAGCAGCCGCTCTGCCACCGGGTGGCGCGGCATGCGCACGGCGACGGTGTCGAGCCCGGAGGTCACGAGATCCGGTATCGCCTCGCCGCGCGGCAAGATCAAGGTCAGCGGGCCCGGCCAGAACGCGCGCATGAGCGCGTCCGCCCGCGCGCGCGCGACCTCGCCGAGGCCGTCCGCGTCGACGATGCCGGCCGCGGCCAGCTGGTCCACGCCGGCGGCGCGCACGTGCCCGACGTGAACGATGAGCGGGTCGAAGGTCGGCCGTTCCTTGGCGGCGAAGATCCGGGCCACCGCCGCGGGGTCGGTGGCCACGCCGGCCAGGCCGTAGACCGTCTCGGTCGGGATCGCGACCACGCCGCCGGCGAGCAGCTCACGCCGCGCGCGTTCCAGCTCCTCGGCGGTGGCCCCGACGATCTCCGCGCTCACGTCCCGTACTTGACCTCGACGATGGTCAGCTTCTTCACGCCCACCGGCGTGGTGACCCGCACCTCGTCCCCCTCCGACTTCCCCAGGACCGCCGCGCCGATCGGCGAGCGCCAGCTGATCTTGCCGCGCGCCGCGTCGGTCTCGTCCTCGCCCACCAGCTGGTAGGTCTGCTCCTCGCCGGCGGCCTCGTCCTCGACGACGATGGTCGCGCCGAAGAACACCTTGTCGCCGCGCTTCTCGTCGGGATCGACGACCTGCGCGGCGTCGATGCGCCGCTCCAGGAACCCCATCCGCCGGTCGATCTCGCGCAGCTTGCGCTTGCCGTAGATGTACTCGGCGTTCTCCGACCGGTCACCCTGCGCGGCCGCGTCCGACACCTCCTGGCACACTTTCGGCCGATCGACGGTGCGCAGGCGCACCAGCTCGTCGACGTGGCGCTTGAAGCCCGCGGGCGTGATGTAATTCGGCTGTGGTTTCGGGGCGTTGGGATCCTTGGCGGGACCTACCCTCCGACGGCCGGGCATGCTAGTCCTCGATCTTCTCCCACCACTGGCACCACCACTCGCCGCCGACGATGATGCGCAGCTTCGGGTGCCAGCAGTAGGACAGCTTCTTCTCCGGATCCATGTAGTAGAGGCAGTTCTGGCACTTCTCGTCGCCGTAGGGCTCGGCGCGCAGCACCGCGTCCTCGGCGAGGTGGCGCAGCTGGATCGACAGCTTCTCGTCGATCTCCTTGGGTTCGGGCTTGGGGAGGTCGTCAGCCATGGAGGGATATTAATTCGAGAGACAGTTGGCGACGAGGTGCGAATTGACGGGCGGCGCGATGCCGTTCCGCTCGACGTGCAGCTCGACGTTCTTCTGCGAGATGTTGCTCGGGCACGACGTCTGGTCGATCTTGACCCACCAGCACGGGTAGATCGGCTGGCTCGGGTCGACGTTCTCGTCGTCGAGCTGGTTGCAGCGCGCGATCACGCTGCCCGCCTCGGGCGCCGTCCCGCCGTGGGGAACGTCCGCCACGCTGCAGGCGATCTGCATCCCCGGCCGCGCCGGGTAGATGTCGGTCAGGTCGAGATCGCCGTCGATGCAGGGGCTGCCGAGGACGACCGTGACCAGCTTGGCGATGTCGGTCATCGCCTGCGAGAAGTCGGGCTGGCAGATCGACACGAAGCGGCTCTGCGGCACGAAGCCGCTGGCGAACGCGCGCAGCCCTTTCCAGCACAGTGGGATCCGAAGCTTGGAATTCACGTGACTTGAAGTCGCGGC
>JADMIO011116440.1_pt1 | contig 71133 bp, 57 predicted proteins | sample 8958161 | NCBI WGS metagenome assembly JADMIO01 (sample SAMN16585339, study PRJNA669376) | soil metagenome | isolation source: Crop rotation soil | place: USA: Cullars Rotation, Alabama | collected 2011 | reverse complement strand
GCCGCGACTTCAAGTCACGTGAATTCCAAGCTTCGGATCCCACTGTGCTGGAAATGGGGCTGCCGCTCGTGTTGCTCATCCCATATGCCGTGGCGGGGGTGACGGGCGCAAAGGTCTTCATGACGCTCCTCGCGGGCTTATGGCCCTTCGTGCTCTACAGGGCCGCGTTTCAAATCACGGAATCGAGGTCGTGGTCAATCCTCATCGCACTCACGCTGTCGCTCGGCCTGCCGTACCTTCCCGTTAGCAACCAGCTCTACGTGGACCTTCCGGGAGGAATGATAATTCTTTACGCGGCTGAGAGAATCGTGGGGCTCTTTCGCGGGCGTTACCGTCAGCCTTCACTCGCGAGTCACCTCGCTCTGGGAATGCTGCTGGGATTTCTGCCCTGGCTGCACATTCGATTGAGCGCGCCCGCCGCCCTGCTGTTGCTGGGCTACGTTTACGCCTGCTTTGTGAGTCGGCGCAAGAGCGGATTAACCGTCAACGTTCGACGCCTTCTTATCCCCGTGAGCATGGTTGCGGCTTCGGGCCTTCTGCTGGCCGCTTATAATCAGTACGCGTTCGGCAATGCCGTCTTCGGGCCTTACTACGGCTATCTGAGCTTTGACTTGAGGAAGATTGCCATCACCTTCACGGGGCTGCACTGGGACATGGCGCACGGAATCTTCATGCAGCAGCCGCTCTTAATTCTGGCCCTGTTCGGAATCATTCCCTTCATCAGAGAGAGCCGCGAGTCGGCCATACTGCTTGCGCTGGTGTCCGTGTCCGTCCTGCTGCCGAACTCCATGCTCTCGCTCTGGTACGGGGGAGCGTCCATGTACGGTCGCTATAACTGGGCCGTAGCTTCGCTCTGGGTCTTTCCGCTGGCCTGCGCTGTCAGGCTGCTCTTCAAGCATCGCAAGACTCTTATCCTTCCGCTCTGTTTGGCGTGCCTCTTACTGCAAGCGTGGATGGCAAGCCGCTGGGCATTTGATAACGGTCTTCTGATTAACACGGGCTGGCCTGCGTGGGCGGCAAGGAATTTTTACACCTACAACTCGTGGCTCCTGCTGAGGCTCCCTTTCTTTAAGAACGTCAGCGACTACGAGAATCTAGCGGAGTGCCTGAAGCATCCCGCGAACTACGTCGCGTTGCTGCTCTCCGCGCTGCTGATGACGAGCGGTTGGCTCTACATGCGCGGGCGTGTTCGCGCGCTTGCTATCCTGTGGCCGCTGTTTCCGGTAGCGGCAGGCTGCGCGCTCCTCTTCATCCCGCCCGCCGAGCCGCACTGGACCATTACAGCCGACCTTCTGCCTTCTCAAGTCGGCGCGGTGGATTCCACAGGCAGGATTGCGAGGGAAGGCGAAGCGGGCTATCTGATTTATGGACCCTACGTGCTGCTGCTCGAAGGAAGCTACGAGGCTTCGCTTGAGTATGAGTCTGACGGGAAGGCCGCGCCGCAGTTCGACATTGTTTACGATACCGGCACGAAAGTTATAGCGCGGATGGAACTCCCTCCCTCTACGAGTAATAGCGGTACGTTCAAATACAGGTTCTCGATTGACCGCGTCCTCTCCATGAAGAAGCCGCTTGAATTAAGGGTCTGGTACGGTGGCTCGGGCGAGCTGAAGGTAAAGCGATTGAGGATAGCCTACCTGAATCCTTAGAGAGACATTCAATTGAGCGGATGAGTAAAAACAGAACCACGAATCCACACGAATCGTCACGAAAGCCGGATGCTCTTATTCGTGTCGCTTAGTGTGGGTTCGTGGTTTTACTCTTTAGTCTTGTGCCGAATCGCCGGATTGCGTAAGGCGCAGATGAGCAGAAAGAGTAAAGCAGCCTCCAGCAGGAGAGAAGCCGGGAGGTAGAGACTTCGCGCCAGCGGGCGATACTCCATCCGCACGTAGTGTCTTCCCGCCTCAAGCGGCACGGCCATCCCCACGATGTTTGCACGCAGGGGCCGCACAACGTTTCTGTCAAACGTCAACCGCCACAGCGGGTCGTCGAGCTGTCGAATCAGGAGCCACCCGCGCGCGGGCACATTCACCTCAAAGCCAAAATCGTTATAACGCCACTCGCGCCATTGGTACGTGAAGTCGCCGCCGGTTGAAGGCGCGGCAGGTGTCGCCGCCTGATTTGAAACGTCGGCGGCAACTCCCTCCTGTGCGCCATCCTGCAAAAGAAGAACCTGATTGTCGAGGTATCGGGCCGCATCATTCTTCATCGCTTCCCTGAGCTGAGCGGTCGATGCGCTCTCGGCGCGCGTGTAGAAGGCAAGGGGCGGCCCCTGTAGCTCGTGCGTCTGAAACGCTTCGGGTAGCTCGCGCAGCTCAAGCAGGTAGCGATGGTTCATAAAGACGTTATCGGTCCAGAACAGATTCGGCACGGGCATGTTGCGAAGCAGGTCGGACTTGAAGCCGTTGTCCAGCGACGGCTCGGCCCAGGGCTTTCGGAGCGCGGCCTGAACCTCAGCGGGCAGCGGGCTCTTAACGGGCCAGCGCGTCTCCGTAAAGCTCTTGTCCGCGTGCTCGACTTCACGGAAATATCTGGTCAGGTCTGTGAGTGCGAGCGCCAGCATGACCAGCATGAAAACCTGGCGACTCTTCCGGTTTGGAAAGAGCAGCATTTGTATAAGGACCACGCTCGCGATTAGCGCCAGCAGGGCAAAGCGTATGTTTGCCTGTAGGCTGTGGTCGTCCGCCGGGAAGAGATGAGAGAAGCTCAAATAGCCTATGAACAGAAGCAGAAGAAGAACGGCCAAGCCTGAGACGAGGTACAGGAACCTGCGCCGCACCATCTCGCCGTAGGCTCTTTCCAGAAGAATGTCCATGCTCGCCCCGGCGAGTAAGAGCACCAGAAGCTGCCAGTATTGCGTGTAGAAGTAGAAGAGATGGCGTATGCGGTCCATGAATGGAAACGCCTTCCACGCGCCCAGGAGGAAAGGCGGGGCCATGCAGATTATGAGCACGCACGCGGCGCACGCCACCAGCCATCGCTCCCTGCGCCGCCACTGATAAACAGGAACGAGAAGCAGGAGCGGCAGCAGGAACGCGCCAAGGTAGCGCGCGTTGTGCATCTCGTTCTCAATCTTGTAGGACTTGATGGGGCGCTGCACATCCGGGTTGAAAAGCTCCGTGGTGAACCTGCGCATCTCTTTGACGCGGTCGAAAGCCTCATCGGTGGAATAAACTCCGCCGGGACCGGCGAATGCGCCTATGTACTTGCCGGACTGCTCGCGTATCACGGAGCCTATGATGACGAGCCAGGCGATTAGCGCAAGCGTGAACAGTGCCGCGCTCACGCCCGTTAAGATTTTATGACGACTGGCAATCACGCGCGCTCGTACTAAAAGGCGGCGCACCTGATTCGGATAGGCCCACCAGTAGGCTCCCAGCACGATTGCTATGAACCAGGAGTTGTAGACCGTCCAGTAATTCGTGGACGTCATCTGAATAAGCAGCGCGGCCAGCAGCAGCAACATGCGGCGAAGCGTAGGTCTTTTGAGCGCGGCGAGGCTCGCCGCCAGAAATAGAAACAGCGTGAAGGGTTCCTGGAAAAAGAACCACGCGGAATTCCATAAGCCTATCCCCGAGAAGACGTAAACCACGAGCACCAGAAATTGTGTGGCGCGGCGGCGAAAGATAAAGGAGGTGAAAAGAGCGAACGAGAGAAAGGCCAGAAACGGAAATACTATGTAGGTAATCGCCAGGAATTGAAAATATTCCGGGACGTAGATTTTCAGTAGGCTAAGCAGGCGTATCAGCTGCGCCCACATGATAAAGACTATGTGATGAGAGGTGGGCGCTAGCGGCGAAAAGAATGATTGATAATACTGCGCGTAGCCGTTATTTGAAAATGAGTTCCACCAGACTATCTCGCCGCTCAGACGCATCGAATGCATGCCGGTCACGAAAAACGGCGCGCCCTGATACATATCGTGGTTGGGCACGTACACGGTGCTGAAGAAAACGGGATAGTCAAATATCATCAGTCGCAGGGCCAACATCAGGAGGGCCGCGCCCGCGCAGAACGCGAACTGCGAAGAGGCCGCTCGCCTGAAGGTTAATCCGTGTAAAGGGCGTAGTCTCATTATTGGCGCGGCCTTTGAAGAAGCCGAAGGTTAAAGATTGTCGTCTATTGGCCGTCGGAACCCCCGGCTAATCTGCCGCACGGGATGCGAGCGCGGCCTCTGCATCCTTCTCCGACCAGCTTCCGGCGCAGGACTCCACGGCTGTTATGAGCGCTTTGCGGACCTGCTCGGTTTCGTATCTTGAAACGATGTACTCTCTTCCGGCGCGGCCCATCTCCCTCATCTTCGACTCGTCCGACAGCATAGAATGGAGCGAGCGCGCGAAGCTCTCATAATCATCGTAGATGAGACCGGCGCGGCTCTGCTTCAAGTGGTCAACCAGCACCTCGCAACCGCCGGAGGCCAGTACGGGCGTGCGTTGTCCCATGGCCTCAAGCGTGACTATGCTGAAGCTCTCGTTACGCGAAGGCATCACGAAAACTTCGGCCCCTGCCATCAGCTGAAACTTCTCTTCCGCGCCCACGAAGCCGCGAAACTCTATGTCGGGGTCGTCCGGCAGCGGCATGGTCTTTTGCCCCGTCAGAATCAGTCGTAGCTTTGACGGATGCTCTTTTTTGAATCTCAGGAAATAATCGAACAGCTCCTCGCAGCCCTTGTTCGTGTCTATGCGCCCGCAGTAGAGCAGAAATGGACCAGACTCGCGTGCGGGCTCGCGCAGCGCATCATCTATGCTCATGGCAACCACGCTGCCGCTGAGGTCTCCCCAAAGCTCAGAGCCAAGACGCCGCTCCGCCTCCGTCAGCCAAACCACACTCCCCGCGCGCCGCATCATGTATTTATAAGCGGAGAGATACGCGGGCGGCTCGTCGTGCAGCGTGGGGACTACCAGTCCGCGCCGCGCCGGAATCTGTAGAAGACCGAAATAGGTGGTCGGGTAAAGATAGGTGACGAAGATTATCGAGCGATAATCCATCCAGCGCTCCTTGAGAAATTTTAGGAGCGGAATAGAGTACGGACCCTGCCGGGCTATGAACTCTTCCTGTAGCGGCAGGCTCCAGGGCAGATAGCGCATCTCTTCCGAGCGGCCAGGGCGCGCGAGCCCGTAAGCTTTGAAATCCATCAGGAGACGCGCGTGCAGGTTGACCCAGTAGGAATCCCGCCCGCGACCCACCGCGAAGCGACGCAAGTTTACCCGCCCGTTCCTCACAGCGCCTTCGGGCAGCTCGTTTGCCCAGGTGGTAATGTCCAGCGCCGTAGTGGTCAGCACATCCACTTCATAATTTTCAGAGAGGAGCGTGGCGTATTGCCAGGCGAGGGCTTCGGACCCGCCTGCCACGCTCTCGTGCGAGCGCTGAACGACTATGGCTACTCTGTTCATCTTAAGCGCGCGAGGGCTTTTAAAAACTCCGCCTCTATCTTTTCGTTCGTGAAGAGCTGTTCATAGCGCCGCCATCCCATCAAGCCCAGTCGTGACGAGAGCGCTTCATCCCGTATCAGAAAATTCGCGCTTTCCGCGAAGAGGCACGGGTCCGCGTCATTCCACACGAGACCGGCTTTGCCCACCGTCAATGGAATGGCCGACGAGCCGTAGGCCACCACGGGCAGCTTCATGGACATGGCTTCCACCAGCGGCACGCAGAATCCCTCGTGCTCGCTCATAATCATGAAAAGGTGCGAGACCAGATAGTAAGCCTTAAGCTGTTGGTCCGAGACCTCGCCCGTGAAGACCACGGCCTCCTGCATTCCGCGCCGACGAACCAGTTCGCGCAGGCGCGCACCGTAACTGTCGAGCCGAGTGTCCTGTTTGCCGACCACCAGCAGGCGGCTCTCTTTATTATAGTGGCGGTGATAGATTGAGAAAGCCTCTATCAACGCCTCGTGCCCTTTGTTCGGCGCAACGCGCCCGACCATCAGGATGTTTGCCACGCGCCCGCGATAATGGTCCAGGACAGAGAGGTCCGCATCCAGCTCGTTCAACCTGTCTATGTGATGAAAGGGCGCGAGCGGCAGGCTCTTCTCAGAGGGCGCGCCGTAGCTTACAAGCTCGCGCATGTTGTATTCCGAATCCGACAGGTAAAGATCGCAACCGCTTTGCGCCACGGCTTCGAGCTGTGCCCTTCCGGTCCGGCAGGCAAACTCGTATTCGTCGCTCCAGCCGGAGAAGAATTCCGGCGGCGTCACGTTGTGATACTTGATGACGGTCTTAAACTTTCGCTCCCGCCCGAGTAGCTCAAGCGCGGGCTCCCATCCCATCGAGTAGTGATAGACGAGCGCGTCCGATTCGTCTCTCAAGAACGAGCCGATTTTGGACGGGGGCCGGACCCTCGGCTCCTTGAAGGGCGAAGCGACGGCGTAGATGCGCGCGTCATAGCCGTTGCGCTTGAGCGCCTCGTACATGCCGAGTATGTCGTTGGTGATGGCGTCACCCGGCGCAAGGCTCGGAGTCAGAAGGGCGATTCTGGGCATTCCAGTTCCGTTAGACCTTGTGCCCGATGATGGCGTAATCCATGGGGCCGTAAAAGTATTCGTTAAAGCGCTCGACAAGGTCCGTCGCGCCCTCGACTCTGGGTGTCTCCGAAGGATGGAGCTTGATAATCTCTATGTTGTCCAGGCCCCTGGATTCAAAAAGGAACTTCATCATTGGAATCGGCAAAGGATTTTTGTGCGTGGGGTCAACGTAGAAATTATGGTTCGCAACAGAAACATTCTCGGGATTAGGCGTCTCGAAGATGACGAGCCCCGAGGGCCTGAGCACACGCATAATCTCGTAGAGGAACGCGAGCAGCGTTTCAAACTCAAGATGCTCCGCAACGTGAAACGCCGTGACGACGTTGATTGACTGGTCCGGCTGCGCGCGCAGGTGCTGTAGCGCATCCGCTTCTTCAACTTCCAGCCCGCGCGCTCTGCACCACTCTACCTGCACGCGATTAGAATCAACGCCCCGCGCCGCCACGCCTTCCTTCTTTAAGACCTCCAGCCACTCGCCGCGCCCGCACCCTATGTCCAGCACGTCGTTTGTGATATTCGCTTCGCGAAGCGTCGGCAGGTAAACCTCCAGCCGCTTCATTATCTCTTCGCGGCTCCCGCGAAAGTGCTCTTCAAATGAGCTGTAGAAGGCGTCCAGGAAGTGCGCCGTCTCTTCGACTATCAGAGGGTTTGGCGGCTGCTCGTGATTGGGTGAAAGAGCGGAAAGCTTTCGAGCCTCTTCAAGCAGCAGGAGCGAGCGGCGCTCCTGAGCGGAAAGCTCCGTGCGCGTCGTCTGAAGCCTCTGCGAAAGCTCGTCCGCCCCCGCCTTAAGACGCGCGGCCTCGTCTTCCAACCGCCGCGCCTCCGCTCTGAACTCTTCGGCCTGTGATTGAAGCGCTGATGCCTGTGCGTTAGCCAGAGCATTCGCTTCCGCTCTCAACTGCGCGGCCTCAGCCTTCAACTGTTCGCCCGCCGCGAGCGCGCGTGCCTCCAGCTTTTCATCCAGCGCGCCCACGCGCGCCTCAATCTTTTCGTCCAAGCCTTGCGCGCGCGCGTTCAGCAGTTGAATCTGTTGGCTTAAAGTTTGCGCGTGCGCTTCCATCCGTTCGCTCAAGGCCGCGGCGCGCTCAAGCTGTGCTTCGTCCAGCCGTCTCATCTCCTGGCGGAGGCTCTGAAAATGTTCGTGCGTCTCTTCTATGAGCTGATTGATTCGCGAGACGATGCGCTCCTGCCGCATCATTGAATAGGCTTCAAAGCGCCGCTGGCTGCGTAAGGCAAGCGGCAGTCGCAGCGACTCCGCCAGCCATTCCACGAAGTAGCCCACGAAGGGCAGCCTGTAGAGTCGCCGCAGCTGGGCCGGGAAGTAGAGCCCTTCGACTTTTACATTCTTATCGCGCCCCTCCGGCGATGTGCGAAGGCGCGCGAGAATGTCCACGCGGTCGAAGCGCCCGCTTCGCAGGTGCTCTAAGTACTGAGTGAGCCCCGACTGGTCCGGCTCTCTTTTGAGGACGGCCCGGTAAGCGTTCTCTACAAATTCTCTGTCGTAATATTTCAGCAGCTCTTCGAGACCATATCGGTCGTCGCTTCGCGCGTGAAATGGAGCGTGCGTGGTAAGCGGCTCGCTCCGGGGCGACAGGGCGCAGGCGGAAGCAGGATGGGCACCGGCCCCATGCTCGCAGGGGCTCTCTGAAGACGACGCGGCTTCCGCTCTTTTCCGCGCGGCCTCTTCGCGGATTCTGAGCATCAGCTCGTCCACGTTAATTTCATCATCCTTAATTTCGACCATCTTCAACGCGACCTGAAGAACTCTTTGGAGCAGTTTAAGACCGGGCAGCGCTCTATTTGACTTCCACTTCCAGCCGAACCGTCTGCGAGCCGTTGGTGGCGAACCAGCTCACGCCTTCGCTCACAAGGTCGAACACGAGTAGGTACTGACCCCTGGCGGGCGAAGGGATAGGAGTTTCGATGTTGACCGTTTCGCCCGGCGCGACCGCGCGCCCGTCGCCCTCCATCAGCGTCGTGCGAAAGAAGTTCAGGTCGACCAGATTCCCCTCCCGGTCCAGCAGGTGCGCGCCCAGTCGCACTGGTCCTTTCGGCGCGGAAATCGGAAGCCAGATGGTTGTGCCGCTGTTCCTCGCGATGATTTTGGCGAGAAAGGGCTCGCCCTCGGTTACGGTGTGGGACGCAAGCTCGACCTGCATCTCCGCCATGAGCCCCGCACGCTGTCGGCTGTCGGGCGCAGGTGCCTCTCCTTTGTATAGAAAGAAGATGCGACGGTCACGCATGTAGGCGCGCGTCTGCTCCGCGAAGGGGTCGCCTGCGAGCGCCAGCGGTTCGGGCACGGAATGATTCGAGCTTTGGCGATTACCGCTTATCAAGCCCAGCAGCCGTTTGAGCCGCGAAGGAATTTTAGTGCGAAGGGTGTTGACGGTAGCCGCTACGCTCAGGCGTCCTTCGGCCAGGTACTTCTCGAACTCCGGGAGCGAAAGCAGATAGGAGAGGGAATTGAAGACCGCGAGCTTCAGGTCCGTGAATCCCGCGCTTTGCGCCGCGCTCCATAGCTCCTCAACCCTGATGTCGTTCTCCACCACCTTATGCAGCCGCATCTCGTACTGCGATTGCGGCGAGCGTGAATGCTCCGGGCCGGGCTCGGAAAATCCCGCGATGCCGCCCCGCTTTAGAACTCGCGCCATCTCCTTGAGTATGTGCTCGGGGTTGGGGACGTGATGAAAAGAGTTCAGGCAGCTGATGCGGTCAACGCTCTCGTCCGGCAGGTCAATCCTGTGTCCGTCAAAGTGCAGGAAGCGCGACTCGGGCTGAGGGCCGAAAACGGGCTGGCGTCTGAACAGCTCTTCTCCCATCTTGAGCGCCGTGGCCGATACGTCCAGCGCTATCACCTCGTAACCCATCTGCGTCAGGTATCTGGATGTCCAGCACGAGCCCGCGCCGAAATCAAGCACGGTCATTCCGGGCAGGGGGCGTAGGCCCTGTAGAAGCTGTGCGAAATGAATCAGCATCTCCGGCGTCTCGTCTATGCCGGTAAAGGGCAGCGCCATGTGATAATCCCAGCTGGGGATTTGCTTGAAATAGTCCTCGGCTGTCTGGCACAGCTCTTCTACGCTCAACTCTTTCATCAGCTGGCGCACGTCTATAAACTGCTGGTCGTTACTATTATCACTCATAGAAGAAAGCTAAAAGAGGCGCAGGATAAAAGAGGAACCACGAAATCACACTAAATAACACTAAAGCTATTTTCTCTTCGTGATGTTTAGTGTTATTTCGTGGCTCATCCTTTCTTCTTTATCCTGTCTATCATATTTGAATCTAACCTACATTAACTGAAGCCTTACCTTTTATCCGTCCCGTGCAGGGCAGAGTCGAGCTTAAGAACCGGCGCTCAAGTATTCCCTGACGCCGGCGCGCTCTGCTTCCGTCTTGAGGTCCGCCCGCACCATCTCTCGTACCAGCTCAGGGAAGGTGCAGGTGTGTTGCCATCCCAATTCTCTTATGGCCTTGCTGGCGTCGCCTATGAGCAGGTCAACTTCAGCCGGGCGGCAGAACTGCTCGTCAATCTTCACGTAGTCTCTATAGTCGAGTCCGGCCTCAGCGAACGCCAGCTCGCAGAACTCTCTTACACTGTGAGTCTCGCCCGTGGCGACGACGTAATCGTCCGCGACCGGCTGTTGCAGCATCAGGTGCATGGCGCGCACGTAATCCGCCGCGTGTCCCCAATCCCTGCGCGCCTCAAGGTTCCCAAGCCGCAGCTCGGAAGCCAGCCCCAGCTTGATGCGCGCGACCGTAGAAGTAATCTTTCGCGTGACGAACTCAAAGCCGCGCCTGGGGCCTTCGTGGTTAAAGAGTATCCCGCTCACGCAGAACATACCGTAGGCTTCCCTATAATTTCTGGTCAGGTGAAAGCCCGCGACCTTGCTTATGCCGTAGGGCGAGCGCGGGTGCAGCGGCGTCGTCTCCTTCTGCGGCACCTCCTGCACGCGGCCAAACATCTCCGAAGAGCCGGCGAAGTAGAAGCGGCAGCCGGGGCGAAGCTCGCGCAGAGCGGCCAGCATGTAATGCGTGCCGTTGATGTTCGTGCTCATGGTGGAGAAGCCGTCTATGAAGCTTTCGGCGACAAAGCTCTGCGCCGCCAGGTGGTAACACTCGTCGAAGTCGTGGCGGCTGATGACGTGAAAGATGCTGGCGTAGCTGTCCAGATTCGCGGCGTGCAGAATCACTTTGTCGAGCAGGTGAGCTATGCGCCCGAACCTGCGCTCCGGGTCTTCCAGGGCCACGCGCCGCACAAGCCCGTGGACCTCGTAGCCTAAGTCCAGCAGGTGCTCTGCCAGGTAACTTCCGTCCTGCCCCGTGATGCCCGTGATTAAAGCCTTCTTGCTCAAAATCTATCCTCTCTAAACGAAATACGGATTTCTGAAAAAGTCGCGGCGCGAGCGGTGGCCTCCAAACGACGCACGCAAGGTTTACGACACCTGCTTTACCTTCGCGGTTTCGACCGTCGCTGCGCCGATGCCTATGCGTCGCGCGCTGGCCGTGGCGTCCAGGTTGGCCACGCCTTCGATTGCCCTGGAGCCTACCACACGAAAGAAGAGAGCGCCGTCCAGCCAGTCGAAGCTGATGCCGTCGGCGCTGTGAACGGCGACGGTGATATTAAAGACATCCAGGCCGAGCCAGCAGTTGAAGGCAAAGCTCACTTCCACGGTCTCGCCGCTCTCGACAACCCCCAGGCTTACCTCCTGTAGCTTCGTGTTGGTCCCGTAAGCGTGTATGCCGTGGCGATTGCGTATGAGAAAGCCGAACACGGGCTCATTCACCTCGCGGTTAAAGCGCACGCGCACGCGCACGTACACGGCCTCGCCGGTTTCAACCAGCTCGACGGGACGAAGCGCGCTATCCAGCAGGCTCACGCTCAAAACCTGGGCGCTCCCATCTCCGTGCCTGTAAGTGTAGTTAAGCTGTGTGTCCTTTTCATCCTCAAGCATCGCGGCAGGCTCAACCTCAGCATCGCCCGCCGCCAGGCATTCTGCCTCATAAGCCTCTTCGCGCGCCATAATCAACCGCTGGTAGCGATTGAGCACGTCCGCTGGCTTGCCGTCTATCACCGCCGCGCCCGCGTTCAGCAGTATGGCGCGAGAGCAGAGCGCGCGCACCGACCCGAGGTCGTGCGAGACGAAGAGAATCGTGGTGCCCTTCTCCTGCATCTCCTTTATGCGGCGCAGGCAGCGGTGTTGAAAGGCGGCGTCGCCCACGGCCAGCGCCTCGTCAACCAAAAGGACCTGCGGGTCGGCGTTGACCGCTATGGCGAAGGCCAGCCGCACGTACATGCCGCTCGAATAGGTCTTGACGGGCTGGTGAATGAAAGGGCCAATCTCCGCGAAGCGCTCTATCTCCGGCAAGAGCATCTCGGTCCTGCGGCGCGAGAATCCCAGAAGCTGCGCGCTTAAGAATATGTTCTCCAGGCCCGTGAACTCCGGGTTGAAGCCTGCGCCCAGCTCCAGTAGCGCCGCTATGCGTCCCTCGTGCCAGACTTCGCCGTGCGTGGGCTCAAGCGTTCCGGCGATAATCTGTAGCAGCGTGGATTTGCCGCAGCCGTTAGGACCGACGATTCCTGTGGTCGTGCCCGCCTCAAGCTCGAAGCTAATATCCCTCAGAGCCCAGAACTCGCGATGCGCCTTCCAGCGACCGCGCGTCAGGGTTTCTTTCAAGCGGTCGCCCGGATGGTCGTAGATGCGATACTGCTTGGAGACGTTTGAGACCCTGAGTGCCTTAACCATTTGTCAGTATAATAAGAGGAAAAAGGGAAAAGTGAAAAGCGGTGCGGGTTTCGGGTGCCGGTAAAATAAGCTCCAAAGGTTAAGAGAAACTCCTACAGCCTTTCTTTTATCCCCGGCTCCCCTCTCTTTTCTCCGGCACACGGCACCCGAAACCCAGTACCCATTTTTGCCTTTTGCCTTTATCCTGTGGTCATGATTTCGGCACAGGCAGCGCGGCGTGCCGTGTGGCGTCCCCTCTGGGAGCTACCGGGGCGAAAGGATTTAATCGTTTCGCTGACGAGGCGTGAGCTGGCCTCGCGCTACAAGGGGAGCGCGGGGGGGATGCTCTGGGCTGTCGCGACGCCGCTCGTGACTATAGCTATCTTCACCTTCATCTTCGCCAGGGTCTTCGGCGCAAAGTTCGGCCAGCGCGGCTCAAGCTGGGAATTCGCGCTCTACCTGTTCTGCGGGCTGCTGCCCTGGACCGCGTTTGCGGAAGCCGTACAGCATTCGACGCAGACCATCGTCACGCACTCGAACCTGGTCAAGCGAGTGGTCTTTCCCTTAGAGCTTCTGCCGGTCTCGCACGTTCTGGCCTCCTTCATGGGCCAGTTGTTCGGGACCATCGCGTTACTGATAGCCGCGCTGCTGATTCAGCACGAGCTGCACGCGACCATCCTGTGGCTGCCCGTGCTGGCCGTGCCGCAAATCCTGGCTACGCTCGGCGCGGCGTGGCTGGTCGCAAGCCTCGGCGTGTACCTGCGCGACATGGTTCAGGCGGTGTCGCTCATACTGATGGCGTGGCTTTATATGACGCCGATTATCTACCCGGAAGCGGTCGTGCCGGAGGAGTACCGAGCCGTTCTGAACCTGAACCCTTTTACGCCCCTCATCAGAAGCTACAGGCTGATTATGCTGGAAGGGCTTGCACCGGACTGGCGTGGACTGGCGTACTTCACGGCCTTCTCGCTCCTTTCGTTCATCTTCGGGTGGTGGTGGTTTGCGCGCACGCGAAAGGGGTTTGCCGACGTAATCTGAGGCACGCGGAAGGGCGCACGCAGAGCTTAAAGCCTTGCGCTCGCCTCTTGAAAAGGGCTTCCGGTAAAGGGCGTTGACACTCGCCGTTGGCGCATGTTAGCGTACAAAGTTGCGGCCTTATCCTGTAGGCCGAAGCGCGATACATTTGACGGTGCGTCTCCACTTCGAAAGCGAAAACGGCTCGTAGAAGCGGGCCGCCCTGCCGCTCGCGGTCGTTACTTCCTAAAAAGTTCTGTAGAGAGATAGACGACTCCTGATGGGCTTCGACAAAACAAAGGTTTTACGTGCGGCTGAGAAGTTCCTTTCCCAGGGTAAAATTCCGGCGGCCATTAAAGAGTACGAAAAGATCGTAGCCGAGGACCCGGACGACCTCACTACGCTCAATATGCTCGGCGACCTCTATGCGCGCATAGGCAACAAGCAGGAGGCCGCCAAGTGCTTCGCGCTCATAGCGGAGTACTATCGCGAGCAGGGCTTTAATCTCAAAGCCATCGCGATGTACAGGAAGATAGACCGCATGCAGCCGGGCAGCCCCGAGATGGCCGCCAAGCTCGCGCCGCTCTACGAAGCGCAGGGCCAGATTGTAGAGGCCCGCGCCTGCTACCTGATTCTGGCGGATGGCTACGCCAGGGCGAATCAATCCCAGAAGTCGCTGGAAATCCTGCGCAAGATAGCCGACCTCGACCCCAACAACATAGACATTCGCTTAAAGCTCGCGGAAGGATTCCTGCGCGAAGGGTTCAGGGCGGACGCAGCCGAAGCCTTCAAGCACGCCGGAGGGCAGCTCTTCGGTCGCAAGAAGTTTGACCGGGCGCTCGAAGCCTATTCCAAAACTCTTGAGATAAGTCCCGAAGACAGGGAGGCCCTGCTGGGCCTGGTCGCGGCGCACAGAGAGCAGGGCTCGCCCGACGAAGCCGCCGAAGTCCTGGAGCGCGTTCTGGCCTCAAGCCCCGACGACGTGGAGCTGCTTTCGATGCTCGCCTCCACTTACATCGAGGCGGAGGATGCTCCCTCGGCAGAGCGCATCACCTTTGAATTGACGCGCAGGGAGGTCTCCAGCTACACGCGTTTTCTGGACGTGGCCCAGCTTCACCTGAAGTTGAATGACGTGGATGCGTCGGTGCGAATCCTGGGGAGCATAACGGAGCAGCTGCTCGCGAGCGGAGACGATGCGCAGGCCCTTGAGCTTTTGAACGAGGCGCTGGCGCGTAACCCCGAACAGCTTGAAGCGCTGCGTCTGCTCTTTCGCATTCACACCTGGCATCAGGACGAAGAGGGGATGCGCTTTACCCTTGAGCGGCTGGCCGAAGCGGCTCACAACGCCGGACAGCCTGACGAAGAGCGCCGCGCCCTGACGCATCTGTTTCGGCTTGCGCCCGAGGATGATAGCTACACGCAGCGACTGCAAGAGCTGGGCGGCTTGCTCGAAGATGATGCGGAGCAACCTTTGACGGGAGAGCCCGCGCGCGATGACGTTCCGACCTTCGAGAGCTTCATGCTGTTGAACGAAAAGGCGTCGGCGCAGGATACAACGCAGGAAGAGTATGCGAGCGCACCGTCGAGCATGGAGTTTGAGTGGAACAGCGTGGCGAAGGAAGAGCCTCAGGCCGACCCTTCGTCTTCCTTCGCGGACTTGAACGACTGGACAGACACCGGCAGCCAGCCTTCGACTCAAACAGCTTCGACGGACTTCCACGAATTCGACTTTACGTCTGGGGCAACGGATGCGCGGGGCGCAGGCGCGGAGGCCGGGAGCGGCGGCAGCAGCCGCGCGGATAAAGAGACCGTCCTCAGACAGGAATTGGAGAGCGTAGATTTTTATATAGCTCAGGGTTACTCGGATATTGCCCTGGACACGCTCGGAATGATTGAGCGGCAGTTCGGGGCAAGCCCGGAAATCGAAGCCCGCCGCCAGCAGCTTCTCGCCTCCGGCGTCAGCACTCCGCAGAGCGCCGTCAATGAGACGACACCCGCGGCGGACGCGCCCGTTGAAACATCAGAGGGCGTGACGTTCACAGGCTTCGCCGGTTACGACGTGGCTGAAGAGGTGCCGCAAGCATCCGGCGAAAGCTCGGACGAGCTGGACGCAGCCTTCATGAGCCTGTCGGGCGAAGCCGAAAGCTCATCGACCCAGGCACCGGCCACAGCGGAGCAGAAACCGTCTGCCGCCGCCTCCTCTTCCGCAAAGCCCGGAATCGACCCCGGATTGGCCGCCGTCTTCGACGAGTTTCGCACAGCCGTCGAGGACGAGGCCGGGACTCCGACCGACGGCGACTACGAGACGCACTATAATCTGGGCCTGGCCTACAAGGAGATGGACCTGGTGGACGAGGCCGTCGAAGAGTTTCAGATGGCAGCCGGGATGGTCTCGCCTCAGGACGGCACGCCGCGTTATTTGCAGTGCTGCAACCTGCTCGGCCACTGCTTTATGCAGAAGGGCATACCGCGCCTTGCGGCCATGTGGTTCAAGAAGGGGTTGGAAGCCCCAGGCCACACCGAGGATGAATATCAGGCTCTGAGGTACGAGCTTGGCACGGCCTACGAGCAGATGGGCGAGCTGGACAAGGCCATAGACATATTCACGGAAGTCTACGGCATCAATATCTCGTACAGAGGCGTGGCCGACAAGCTCAGAGAGCTACAGGCGCAGAAGACGAGCCAGTAAAAGAAGTAAGCAGTGATAAGAAGCAATAGCTTTTATCTCATCCCTGTTCACTTGTGTCTTGTCACTGCTTTCTTTACTATTTACTCGATATGTCTGCAAGACTGACAGTTGTGTTCTACATTATCCTGTGCCTGGAAGTCGGCCTTGTGCTGACCTTCCTGCCGTGGATTCACGTGTTGCCGTTTCTGCCTTCGTTCGGGTTAGGCGATTGGGGCGATAACTACTTCCTGCTTTATGCTACGCAGAAGGCGGGCCTACAGGGCCTGCGACCGATTATAGCTTCGGGCTGGGTGCGAGGGGCTGTGAGCGGCGTGGGCGTGCTCAACCTGGTGATAGCCTTCTGGGAGCTGACCCATTTTCGTCAGACCGTGCGCGCTCTACAGGTAGGCTCCGCGGTCATCCCCAGGGTTGAAAAAGATGGCGTTTCAACTTCAACAGCCGATTCTATACCTGATAACGAGCGGCGAGACGACGCCCCGGACAGAAGCATCCAGTCCTGAATTCAAACGCATCCTCACGCACGTCACCGCAGCCGTGCGAGCCGGCATAAATCTCATACAACTACGCGAAAAGAATCTCACTGCACGTGTGCTGTACGAGTTGGCCGCGCGCGCAGCACGGATTACGCGAGAGAGCGCTACGCGCATTCTGGTCAACGACCGCGCGGACATAGCGCAGGCAGCCAATTGCGACGGCGTTCATCTCACGACGCATTCCATGAAAGCGAGCGCGGTGCGCCGTGCCTTCGGCCCCTCTTTCATCATAGGCGTTTCCACACACTCAATCGAAGAGGCGCAAGCGGCAAGAGACGAGGGCGCGGACTTCGCCGTCTTCGGACCCGTCTTCGACACACCCTCAAAGCGCGCGTACGGCTCGCCGCTCGGGTTGAAAACATTAGAAGAGGCCGCACGCAAGCTCTCTCCCTTCCCGCTCCTGGCCCTGGGCGGCATCACACGCTCGAACGCGCCGCAGGTGCTACTGGCAGGCGCACAAGGCATCGCCGCCATCAGGCTTTTCGCTGACACAGTTAATTTAGAAACGATAGCGCGAGAGATAAGAGCAAGGCAAAAGTAAAAAGGTAAAAGGGAAGAAAGAGCAGCACGCTTCTTTCTTCCCTTTTACCTTTTTACTTTTGCCTTCTCTTTATTCCGAAGGAACTTTTACGCGGCTGGCCGTCTGTGCAAGCTCTTTGGCGCGCGGCAGAAGGTCTATGGCTTTGATTATCTGCGGGTCGTCGTAGTTGAAGACCTGGAAGGCCGTCGTGGTGCCGTAAGCAGCGGTCGCAAGCTCATAGCGAAGCTGCCGCTCTATAAAGCTGCGCTCTTTGTCCATCTGCGCCGCCGTCACTTTATAGTCCTTCTTCGCGGCCACAAAATCCTTGAAGGCTTTGAAGAGAGCATCCGAGACGGCGAAGTCCGAGGGCTTCAGGTCAGAGCGATAGTCAATTCCGTTTTTCAGCTTGTACTGGTCAAAGCCCGCCACCTTCCCTCGCGCCAACTCAAGCGCGAAGGCGAAGACCGGGTCTATGAAGCGTTGCTGGCCGGGCGAGATTGTGCGCGGCTTGATGGTTTCGTCCGGCGTGATTCCGCCGCCGCCGTAAACCGCTCGGCCCGTGTCCGTGCGGCTCTCCGGGCCGGTTGGAGTCTGCGGCGTCGCCTGATTCTCCAGGCGATAAGAGCCGCCGTTCGTGTAGTAATCGTAGAAGCTCGCGTTCGAGTAGTCGCGCTGAATCAGGCGGCCCGAAGGCGTGTAGTACTTGGCTATGGTCAACATCAGCGCCGAGCCGTAATCAACGGGGAAGGGAATCTGTACCAGCCCCTTGCCGAAGGTGTTCTCGCCGACTATGAGCGCGCGGTCGTGGTCCTGGAGCGCGCCGGATACAATCTCGGAGGCCGAAGCCGTGCCGCGATTCACGAGCACCACCAGCGGGCTCGGGTCGGGCGCTTCATTGTCGGCCAGATAGGTCTCAGAGCTTCCGCGCACGCGCCCCTTCTGTGTGACTATCAACTGGCCGCGCTTGAGAAAGGTATTCGCAACCCTCACGGCCTGGCTCAGGAGTCCGCCGCCGTTGCCGCGCAGGTCGAGTATGAGCATCTGCATGCCCTGCTCATGCAGCTTGTCCAGCGCCGAGCGAAACTCGTCGGCGGTCGTGGTATTGAAGCCTCCCGTCATCGCCACGTAACCCACTCCGGGCCGTATCATGTAGGATTCGGGGATGGAAGGCTGCGGGACGGCGTCACGCGTAATCTCAACCGTCTCGGTGCGACCGTCCAGATGCTCGACTGTAACTTTTGCGACGGTGCCGCGCGGGCCGCGAAGGAACTCGCGCACCTGCCCGTAGGGCTTGCCCGTCATCGGTTGGTCGTTGATGGCCAGGATTTTGTCGCCGTAGCGCAGGCCCGCTCTATAGGCCGGAGAGTTTTCAAAGGTCGCGCGAATGTAGGTGTTGACCGAATCGCCTTCGCGCAGGTCGCCTATGGTCGCGCCTATGCCGAAATACTCCGAGCGCTGGTCCGTGCGGAACTCGTCAAACTCCGCGCGGTCGAAGTAGTTCGAGTGCGGGTCCAGCGTGCGCAGCATTCCCGTAATCGAGGACTTGAAGACGTTGTTGTAATCGAGCTTGTTTCCGTCGATGTAGTTGTCCTGTATGACAGTCAAAGCCTCCGACAGATCACCCTCTATGTCCTCGCTCGTGACGGGACGCGAAGAGCGCGCGCCCGTGCTGTTGGATGAAGAGCTGTTGGCTGCGGAGCCTTTGGCGACCTCCGTGGCCGACCTGCCTTGCTGCGCGTGAATCAGCACGGGCAGGGCTATGGCTAGAATCAGGATTGCGCTCAGCGCGAATTGAAATCTGTTCCTCACGCTCAAAAATCTCCTTAAAAACCGCTTTCGACCTTGCCCGATTTGGAAGGCTGCCCAAATTTTCGGACGCCGAATTGTGCTGGGACGGTCAGTATAGCACGGGACTTCCGCGCCGGAAGACTCAACCGCTGATGTAGTACGAAAAGAAGGGCTCGGCGGTTGCCACGGTTCTGTGCGAAAATTCCTGAGCTATGACTAATCCCAGGGGAAATCGGTTGCCCGTGGCTTTATCTATTGCGGGATTTGACCCTTCGGGCGGCGCTGGCCTCGTCGCGGACATCAAGACTTTCACGGCCTACGGCTGCTTTGCGACCGCAGCCGTCACCTCGCTGACTTTTCAAAACACCGTGGGCGTCTTCGGCGCTGTGCATCAGACTGCCGAGACGGTGCGCGCTCAGGTTCTGCCCGTGGTAGAGGATTTCGAGGTCGCGGCGGCCAAAACAGGCATGTTACCTACGCGCGAGGTCATAGAAGAGGTCGCGCGCCTTTTCAGGGAAACTCTATTGCCCGCGCCCGTGGTTGACCCGGTGGTGCGCTCCACCTCCGGTTATGACCTGATTGACGACGAGGCGCTCTCGGCGCTTGTCAGCGTCCTGCTGCCGCTCGCGCGCCTTGTGACGCCGAACATCCCCGAGGCCGAACGCATCACCGGGTTAAAGATTGTGGACGAAGAAGGGATGCTGCGGGCTGCGCGGGCTTTGAGAGAAATGGGCGCGCGGGCGGTGCTGGTGAAAGGCGGCCATCTTGAGACAGAGGCCGTGGATTTGTTGGATGACGGCGCTCAGATTCAAACCTTTCGCGCCGAGCGTATCCTGACCACTTCGACCCACGGCACAGGCTGCACGCTCTCCGCAGCCATCGCCGCCTGCCTGGCCCTTGGCCAGAGCCTTCCCGAATCGGTCGCCTCCGCCAAACGCTTCGTCACACGCGCAATCCGGAGCGCCCCCGGTCTCGGCCACGGCCACGGGCCGATAAATGCAGGGATGAAAATAAGGGATGAGGGCGGAGGGATGAGGGATGAAATGGGTTGAGTGAAAGCATCAATTGAATCTATCACTCCTTCTTACTTCATCCCTCATCCCTCATCCCTTCTTGAATTCCCTTATTCTATGGTTACTTTTTCCATGGTGACGGGCTGTGTGGGTTTGTCGTTGGGGCCGGTCTGGGTCGTGGCGATGGCGTCCACTACGTCCTGGCCTTCGGTGACGCGGCCAAAGATGGTGTAGTTAGGGGGGAGCGGGTTGTCCTGGTGCATGATGAAGAACTGCGAGCCGTTGGTGTTGGGACCGCGATTCGCCATCGCTACTACTCCGCGCTTGTAGCCGCGACGGTAGACTTCCGACTGCGCGTTAATCTCGTCCTTGAAAGTACCGCCCCATGCCGATTCACCGCCGACGCCCATCCCGAGGGGGTCGCCGCCCTGAATCATAAAGCCCTTGATGACGCGGTGGAAGATGACGCCGTCGTAGTAGCCGCGCTCCGCCAGCGTGCGAAAATTCTCCGTCGTCTTCGGGGCCTCGTCCTCCAACATCTCGAACTTAATCGTCCCCAGATTTGTCTTTATCACCGCCGTTCGATTTGCCATTTTCCCTCCTCAAAATTTTTAAGACTCGTTATTTAGAATGAACTTTTCGATGGCCAGGGCCACGCCGTCTTCGTCGTTGGTGGCCGTAACAAAAAGCCTGTCGCCGTTGCGCTCCACAAGGCGACGGTCGGCGTTGCCCATCAAAACGCCCGTGCCGGCGAACTCCAGCATCTCAAGATCGTTGAAATTGTCTCCGACTGCCATGACCTCTTCGCGCTCGATGCCTGCTTCGGCGGCAGCCGCCGCCACGCCCACACCCTTCGAGGCTTCGGGGTTGAGCACGTCAATCAAAGCGAAGTCCGCCTTCGTGTACATGGTGGCGAACACCTTCACCCCATTGCCCATCTCGCATTTCAAAGCCTCGCCCAGAGACTCCATCGCCGCGCAAGTGCCCGAGTAAGTTATGTGAACCGGCGCGTGGTCCAGATACTCTTCGAGCGAAGCGACCCGGCGCACGCTCTCTTCCGCCTCGTCGCCGTGAATGCGGCGCGACCACGCAAGATAGCGACGGAAAGCGTCGTTGTCATCGTTGATGTGGTCGTAAACCAGAACCCCCAGCCCCGAGGGGTCGTCAGAGACCATCGCATCCAATGAGCGCTCGCGCCCGATGCGCAGGACTTCGCGCGCGGCCCGCAAGGGTAGAAGCTGTACGGCGACCGTCTCAAGCGTTTCAGCGTGTTTGGTGAGCGCGCCGTTATGTGAGATGACCGGAACGTCCAACCCCAACTCCAGCGCCAGTGGCCGCGCATCACGAAACCTGCGTCCGGTCACAACCGCCACGCGCACGCCACGCGCACGCGCTTGACTGAGCGCCTCGCGGTTGCGCTCCGACAACTCGCCGCGCGAGGAAAGCAGCGTCCCGTCCAAATCCAGAGCAAGAAAACGTATAGACATGCGAAAGGCACAGGGTACATGAAGAGAAAGACAAAAGGAAAGTGGTGGGCTGCCTACGAGCGTGGACTAAAGCATAAGTTTTATGGGTAAGCGGCATGATAAAAGCAAGGGCCGCTACGTTGCGCCTCAACAGTAGCGGCCCTCACCCCGCGCCGTAGCCGCCACCTCATCAAGCGGACACGACACAAGAGGAAGAACTGGGCTTCATTCACCCCCCTTTTCTCTCCCTCTTAATCAAGCTTTAGATATGAAAGAGCAGTTTGCTAATATGAGAGAGTTCTAGTGTTTGAAAAGGCAACGGCTAATGCGTAGCTCACTCCCACTCGAAAGAGAATGAGCATCGCCGTTCGAGATGAAAGGTTCATACTCACGGCGGCGATTAAGCGCAAAGGCATACTAATCCTATTTTGGATTAGCAGCAAGATAAATTTCACCCTTCCGTTAGGAGACATCTTCTAATGGGAAGGGCTGCGCGTCTAAGGTCTGAGCGGCTTGCTGATAAGTTGCGGGAAATCCGCGCAGGGCTAGGTCTTTCTCAGAATGAGCTAATCAGGCATCTAGGTTTAGAAGATGTGATTTATCAAAGCAATGTCTCAGGCTACGAATCCGGCGAACGCGAGCCGCCCTTACCTATCCTCCTAAAGTACGCACAGGCAGCGGGCATCTGTGTAGACATGCTAATAGATGATGAGCAGACCTTGCCCGCTAGACTTCCGAGCAAGCCAAAACATTCCCGCCGCCGAGAGAGCGCAGATAAATGAGGCTCTTTGCAAGGTTCTCTGTCACAACATCTGTTGCCTTATCCATGCCATTTACGAGTTAGGGCTAAAGCCTAAGTTCTGGCAACTCGCAGCCTGAAAAAAGCGTATAATGCCTCAGACTGAGCAAAAGGAGGGCTTGTCTTATGACCAAACTTTTGCCTTTGCCTGAGTCGCAATCTCAGCCGCCAAACAGTAGTGGTAGGCATTATCTCAGCGGGTCAGCCGTTTCTGAGTACCCTTTGAGAAGGAGCGACTACAATCGTGAACTTGAACACGAAACGGTGAAAATAAAATAACCAAACTACTGAACCTAACAAGAATAAAGCCCTGCTCAATCCGAGCGGGGCTTTTACTTTGTTCTACTTCTTTTTAGGGCAAGAGCGGTTTTAAGCCCTTATTGAGGCAAAGCCTGCTGGACGCAGCATATTCACTCCACCTGACGCAAAGCGGTTGTCGGCAGTATGATTGAAGGGAAAGGGCTCGGGCGAGGTGGACGCAAGTTGAAAAGTGCCGGGCGTGTCCGGGCTCGGGCTGCTTTTGTGGGAGGGCGTTCGCCGTTTTCTTCGTAATACGGCCTGTTTTTGAATTAATCAGGGATGGTTGAAAGGAAGAGTCTTCGATGAATGTTTCGCATCTGGAATGCGCCGCGTGCGGCATGAATTACGAGGCACGTCGCTTGCTAAATCTCTGCGAGAAGTGCGGCAAGCCGCTGCTCGTTCGCTATGACCTGGAAGTCGCCGCGCGGACTTTGACAAAAGAATCTCTGAAGGGGCGAGAGGCCAGCCTCTGGCGTTATCGCGAAGTGCTGCCCGTGGAGCACGACGAGCACAAGATAACCTTGGGCGAGGGCTGGACGCCGCTTCTGCACGCGCAAAGGCTGGGCGCGGCGCTCGGCCTGGAGAAGCTCTACATCAAGGACGAGTCGCGGAATCCCACGCAGAGTTTCAAGGCGCGCGGGATGACGACCGCCGTCTCCATGGCGCTTGAATTGGGCGTGCGAAAACTGGCGGTTCCCTCGGCTGGCAACGCCGCCGGAGCGCTCGCGGCCTACTCGGCGCGCGCTGGCCTTGAGGCTCACATCTTCATGCCGCGCGACACCCCGCGCTCGAACATAGTCGAATGCCGCGAGACCGGCGCGCATGTGACTCTCGTAGACGGGCTCATCACGGACTGTGGTCGGATTGTGGCCGAGAGGAAAGAGCGCGAGGGGTGGTTCGACGTTTCGACCCTGGCTGAGCCATACCGCGTCGAGGGAAAGAAAACGCTCGGGTATGAGCTGGCCGAACAGCTCGACTGGACTTTGCCCGATGTCATCATCTATCCGACGGGCGGAGGCACCGGCCTCATAGGCATGTGGAAGGCTTTCAAAGAGATGGAAGAGATGGGCTGGATTGACGCAAAGCGCCCGCGCATGGTCAGCGTGCAATCCACGGGCTGCGCCCCAATCGTACTTGCTTTTAAGGAAGGCAAGCGGGAGGCGTCCGAATTCCCGAACGCCGCGACGGTGGCTTCGGGCCTGCGCGTTCCCCGCGCCATCGGAGACTTCCTAATCCTGGACGCGCTCCGCGAATCAAAGGGAACTGCCGTGGCCGTCACGGACGAAGAGTTGATACGGGCCACGCGCGAGATAGGCGCGAGCGAAGGGTTGTTTGTAGCGCCGGAAGGGGCTGCCTGTTTGCCGGCCCTGAGAGAGTTAATCGGTAGAGAAGAGGTTAAGCCCGGCGACCGCGTCGTCCTCTTCAACACGGGCGCGGGCGTCAAATACATAGAGAGTTATGAAGATACTTAATCCCCTTTTCAGAAGTTTTGAAGAAAGCTTTGTCTCGTCTATTCGCCGGGGTGCGTGCCTTCTGCTATTGCTGCTCTTCGTCTTCGGAGCCGTGGACGCACAGCAGCCGCAGCTGTCTCTTCGCAGCGTGACGAGCGACGCGGACCGCGCGCGCCTTGACGACCTTCGCAAGCGTGGCTTCGAGGCGCTCTATAATCTCGATTACGACACGGCGCAGGCTGCGTTCAAAGAGATAGAGAAGCTTTTTCCGGACCACCCGGCGGGCGCGCAGTTTCAGGCGGCGCTCCTCTGGTCCAGGACCCTGAACGAATCGCGCCGCATGAAGTCTTCGCTCTACGGCTCGGACGAGTTCTACGAGGGAAGCGAGGACAAGGTGGACGAGCGCGTCATCTCGGAGTTCAGAGATTACACGCGCCGCGCGCGCCTTCTCGCGGAAGCACGCTTAAAGCGCGACCCGAAAGACGTGGAAGCCCTCTACTTTCTGGGCGCGACCGACGGGCTGAAGGCGGCCTTTGAAGCGGGCGTGCAGCGAAGCTTTATGTCTGCGCTCAGAGACGGCTCGCGCAGCGTTGACCGTCACCGCGAGGTAGTACGCGTTGACCCTTCGTTTCACGACGCCGAGCTGACCATAGGGCTTTACGATTATGTTGTAGGAAGCCTGCCGCTCCCAGTCAAGATTCTGGCGAGCATGACGGGCGCGCGCGGCTCTCGCAAGCGCGGCCTTGAAACCATCGAGCGCGTGGCGAGCGAAGGGCGCTGGGCGCGCGATGATGCGAGCGCGCTGCTGATTGTGCTCTACAAGCGCGAGAAGCGTTTTATGGATGCTCTTGCGCTGGCACGCTCCCTAGGCGAAAAGTATTCGCGCAACTATCTCTTCAAACTCGAAGCCGCCGACGCGCTCTCAGCCCAGGCGGTACAGGAGCGGGCGGACGGGAAATTTAATGAGGCGATGGCGCACGAGCGCGAAGCCTTCAATATCTTCGACGCGCTTTTACGCGAAAGGCCGCAGAAGGGAAGCGCCGTTGCGCGCGCTCTTGACCAGATTCATTTCCAGTACGGCGAAACGCTCCTGAGCGCCGGACAATATGAGCGCGCCGCGAAGGAGTTTATGGCTACGGCAGGGGTCGCGGGCGCGGAAAGCGGGCTCGTTACGCAGGGGCACTTGCGCGCCGCGCAGGCTTATGATTTAGCCGGAAAAAGAAATGATGCGCTCGCGCAATATCGCATCGTCATCACGCGGCCCGATGTTTACGATTCACAGAACGCCGCGAAGCGGGGATTGCGCGAGCCGTACAAGCTGAAACAGGATGCGCGCGCGTCATCGTCCAAAGAAGATTAGCCAGGGGTCAAACAAGATGAAAAGTAACGGAACGAACAAGAAGGCCGGAGAGACAAGGCCGCGCCGCCTGCTGCTTTGTCTGGACGGCGTGCCTCTGGATGTGATGCGGGCAGCGCAGGGCCGAGGGCTTTTTGAAAACTTTCACGGGCCTTCGCGCCTGCTCTCGCCTTTCCCCACGATGACGAATATAGCGCTTTCAACCATGATGCGCGCCTCCGCGCCGCTCGGCTACGAGAGCCTGTACTTTGACCGCCAGCGCAGGGAGATGCGCGGCGGCGTGGGCAAGTACATAGGCCGTCGCACGCCCGACAAGGTGCCGTCAAGCTACATGGACGAGCTTGATTATCAGGAGCCTCTGCCGTTTGAATACCTGGTTTACGTCGCGCCCGAGATGGTCTGGCGCGCAGACATGCGCCGCTTTCGCGAGCGCTTTAGCCTGGCTCCGCAGACGCGAGACTACTTCGCTTTTCTCAAGGGCACGGACGGCCTTCTGCACATACGCGGACGCGGGCCGCTGGACATTGCGCTTCAATCCCTGGACAAAATCCTGCGCGACATTCAATCGTCCTGCGGTGAGGAGACCGAGATAGTTATGTTCTCGGACCACGGGATGAACTTGCAGGAGAACCGTCGCGTTCATTTGCAGACGCACCTGCGCCGCAAAGGCTACGAGCTTGCGACGCAATTCTATAAGCGCGAGCGGTGGCGCGTGGCTCTGCCTGCCTTCGGCTTGATAGGCTTCTCCGCGCTCTACTGCGCGGACGAAGAGGCAGCGTCGGTGCTGGCGGACCATCTGGCGGAGCTTGAGGGCGTTGACTTCTCGCTCTTCCGTGAAGGCGAAGCAACGGTGCGCGTGCGGGGCGCGAATGGTGCCGCGCGCATACATCGCCGCCGGTCTGCGGGCGGGCAAACGCTCTACAGCTACGAGGCGTTGGAGAACGACCCGCTACAGTTGAAAGAGATTGCAGAGCGTTTGCGCGAGAGCGGCGAGATGGATGAAGAAGGGTTTGCGCCCGACGAATCCTGGCTCGCGCACACGGCGGAGCACATCTACCCGGACGCGCTGGATAACCTATATCAATCTCTTCGCGGAGAGCGCGTGCGCCATCACGCGGACGTGCTGGTGAGCCTCAAGGACGGTTACTACTACGGCTCAACCATCTTCAGCCGCTTCATACGCCTTGCTGCCACTCACGGCAACGCCATGCGCGCCTCGACCTCAGCCTTCATGATGAGCACGCACAGACCACTTCCCACGGCCATACGCGCCAGCCACGCTCAGCCGATTTTGAGAGGTTGAGAGTCAAAAAGAATGAACCACGAATACACACTAAACATCACGAAGAGAAAATAGCTTTAGTGTTATTTAGTGTGAATTCGTGGTTTCTCTTTTATCCTGATAATCTCTCTCCCTGATAATTTCTCTTTCTTCGCCTTAGTTGTGTCAGGCGCGAGCCGTGAAGGTAGGTTTGTTTGCGCCGCGAACTCTTTCCGTTTCGCTCTCGAAGATAAAGGCCAGCGACTTGTAGATGAGTTTGGCGCAGAGGAAGGCAGAGGCCGTCTGGCCTTCGACGTAAGAGTATTCCGTCAAATCCATGCCGACCACACGGCGCTTGCGCGCCAGGGTTCTAATTAGTCCGATGGTCTCGTACCAACCCAGGCCGCCGGGCTCGGGCGTGCCCGTCTGAGCCACGAGCGAGGGGTCAAGCCCGTCAATATCCACTGTCAGATAGACGTTCTCCGTCAGGCCATCGACCGCCGCGTCCCACCAGTCCGTGCGGCCCACAATATCCTTGGCCCAGAAGATGCGCGTAGGATACTCGTGTAGATGACGCGCCTCTTCCGCGGAGATTGAGCGAATGCCGCACTGCACCGACGGAATCCGCATGTCCTTGACTACACGAGCCATGATAGAGGCATGCGAGTGCGGCGTGCCGTCGTAGGTATCTCTGAGGTCCGCGTGCGCGTCAATCTGTAGAACCGAGAGATTCTCGTAACGCTCGGCGTGCGCGCGAATCACAGGCGCGCTCACGCTGTGCTCGCCGCCAATCATCGCCACGAATTTCCCGGTGGAGACCAGCTCACGCGCTCGCTCATAAAGCGATTTCATCATGGCCTCCGGCGGCTCAACCGAAGGCGTCTCCGCGACCGTGTGTATGCCTAGCTTATAGACTTCCGCATCGGTCTCTTCGTCGTAAAGCTCCATGTTGCGCGAAGCATCTATGACGGCCTCCGCGCCGCGCCCCGTCCCTGTCCCGTAGGACACCGTTCCCTCGTAAGAGACCGGCCACACCAGCACGCGCGCGCGGTCGAAACTGTTGAACTCTTCTTCGGCAATCCCGCCGAAGTTAATTGGAAGGTCTGCTGATTCGGACATGAGGACAGTTTAAAGTGACAAGCGACGGGTGACAAGTGGTGAGAAAGTAAGCAGTGAGCAAGTCGAGCAGTCGAACGAAGAACCGCGCAACTCAATTGATACGCAACTTCGTTCGACTGCTCAACTCGCTTACTGCTTACCGCTCGCTGCTTTTAAGATGAATTGGCCGACCTCGTCCGTGTAGGGCCTTTGCGCTCCTTCGGGCCAGTTGGCCTGATCGGCGTAGAGCCGCTTGAGGCTCGCAAGGATTTCGGGGTTGCCGCCCGTGAAATCCTCTATCAACGCTTTCCACCGTGCGGCCAATCCTTGCGCGCGTTCGCTCTGTGGGTCAACGCCTTCCGCCACGGCCTCCTGCACCTCCTTTATGAGCGCCGCCCACTCGCGCTGCCCGCGTGCGAGAACTTCCGGCGTGGCACGTGCGGAAAGCTCTGCCAGCTGTTCTTCGGTGTAATACTTCTTTACCCAGTCCCAGTTGTTTTGCATCTCAATCACCTCGATTATTTTAGTCAGCGCCTTCCAGTCCGGCTCTTCGCCCGCCGACATGTGCCGCTCAGCCTCGTCAATAGCCTCTATGGCAGACTCTATCTGCCTGCGTCTCTCTCCCAGAATCTCTCTCTGTAGGCGAAGCGTGGCCTTCAAATCCAGCTCGTTCCTTTCCAAAAGGCTCTTTATCTGTTTCAGAGGCAGCCCTATGAATTTCAACGTTACAATCTGCTGCAACCGGGCAAGGTCACGCTCGGCGTAGAGCCTGTAACCGGCAGGCGTGCGCCCCGCAGGCTTCAACAGCCCCAGCCGGTCGTAATGATGCAGCGTGCGCACCGTCACGCCCGTAAGGCGCGCAAACTCGCTGGCCTGATACAGACCGTTCGACTTAATCAAAACTGGCCGCCTCCTCTCTACAAATCGAGATGCTAAAGCCTGACGCAACGTCAGGGTCAAGAGGTTTTTTTGAAAAAGAATTCTGTTATAGTTCAAGCCATGAAAATCTTTAACTACAAGGTTATTATGACACCCGGCGAGACTGGCGGATATGTCGTAACCTGTCCTGCGCTGCCCGGCTTGAGTAACTGGAGATGATACGCTTGAGGAAGCGCGTGCGATGGGTGCGGACGCAATACGCGGCTATCTTGAGGTTCTTGCTGAGCATGCCGTCAATAAAGCATTCATCCCGCCGCACTTTCTTTCTATCATCGAGTTGGTCTAGGAAGGCTCGCCACATATTCAAGAGTACATCCGACTCGGCCCATGCTTTCAAGCGGCGATGTACTATACTCTTAGAACAGCGGCGTTCAGGCAACTCGCCCTTGGGCGTTGGGCGTCTTTTGATATTCGACAATCTAATGACATGAAGTGAGGCAATGTGACTATAGACGGGAAGCGTGAATTATTTCGTCACGTCGTTGCAACTGTGGCCTATCGCGGCGGCTTGGCCGTGTCAGACGCGCCGGAAGATTTCTCCTCATTGCGCGTTAATGAAACGACGCGCACGCCAGGAGAACTTTTGGCACACATCTGCGATTTGCTCGAAGGCTCTCTTTATTTGATTAAGGGGGAGCTAGTCTATTTAACGTCCGACCCATTGTCGTGGAAAGAAGAGATTGCGCGATTTTTCTCCGCCGTGAAAGAGTTAGATTCATATTTGGCGTTAGACGCGCCATTGGCTTGTCCGATGGAAAAACTTATACAAGGGCCAATAGGGGACGCGCTCACGCATGTGGGGCAGATTGTGATGCTGCGACGGATGGCCGGAAAGCCGGTTCGCGTTGAGGCTTATTTTACTGCCGAAATTGTTGCAGGTCAGGTTCATCAAGAAACCTTCATGAAGGCTGAGTGAAATCTGCCTTACCATTTCACAATGAAACGCGCCGCCCAACAACTCATTGAACCGGAGCGGAATTAGCTTGATTTTCATCGTCAACTTGGATGCCATTCGCAGATATTTCCCGCCGGGTTAATTCGGGCGTTATATTTCTTTGACATCTAATGTGGCGATACGACAATTGGAGAATAAAGATGTGGGATGAAAGATATAGTGCAGATGAGTACGCGTATGGCACAAGCCCGAACGAATTTTTGGTAGACAAAGTTAGCTGTATTCCAAAAGGTAAAGTTCTTAGCCTGGCCGAAGGAGAAGGACGGAATGCCGTTTTCCTTGCGAAAGAGGGTTACTCTGTAACCGCTGTAGATGGATCTCTAGTTGGTTTGAATAAGGCCAGAAAGCTGGCTGAGGAGAATAATGTTGTCGTTGAATTTATTCATGCTGATTTAGCAGATTATGATTTAGGCGAAAATAAATGGGATGGAATCGTATCTATATTTTGTCCATTACCCTCTTCGTTAAGAAAAGAGCTATATAAGAAGGTGATAAAGGGGCTAAAACAGAACGGGGTTTTTCTGCTTGAAGCTTATACTCCCGATCAGTTGAAGCATGGGACCGGTGGAGGAAATTCAGTAGATGTGATGCAGTCTGAAGAGTCTGTACGTCTTGAGTTAGCGGGCCTGAAATTTAAGCATCTAATCGAGCTTGAGCGTAATGTAATAGAAGGTGTTTATCACACTGGTATTGGCTCGGTAGTTCAGGCTATTGCCAGGAAAGAAATATAACAACTCGTTCAACCAGAGCGGCAACAGCACGGCTTTCATGCGCGAGGCTTGATTTATAATTCAGTTGATTGCCGTCCGGTTAATTCGGGTGTTAGGTGTCTGGGGTATATGTAATGTGGAAAAAACTCTTTTCAATCTGTGCGGCTATCTTGATGACAGCCTTATCTGGTTACGCCGCTACTTCAGAAACAGGAGGTTGGTCTGATGTCGTCAATGGTGTTCAGGGGCGGCTCATTATTTCCGCAGATCAACCTTTCAACGGCACGAAAATAGTGGCTGTTTACTTGGAACTTCGGAATGTCTCGGATGTGGGGAACGCTATTGAGATTTACTTTGACCCTATCCATACATTTCAATGCCAATTGCTCGATCCTAATGACAGGGCTGTAGCTACGGCAGGCTTACCGGCAAGCATTATGATACCTCATCCGTTCTGGTTGATTCTGCCTTATGACAGCTCATTGCGGTTTAGAATCTCAGTAAGTGGTTATGGTGTTCCCCGAAGTGAGAAAGCATTGATTCCTTTGGAGTGTGGCGATTGGGTAATAAAATCAGGAGACGCGAGTGACTATAAGTTAGAAGTCACATTTGTGGTAAACCCTCCAAAAGTGAGTATTGACAGACGTGTATGGAAGGGAACATTGAAATTGCCGTGGGTAAAGGTTGCGTTATAGGGCGACACCTAACAACTCATCAACCGGAGCGGAATCAACTCGGATGTCATTCGCAAGATTGAAGGCCGCTCGCAGATTCTTCCGGCCCGGTAAATTCAGGCGTTAGGTTGCCTCGCTATCAGCAATATTGTATTGTCGCCGGCCAAAGGAGATGAAACAAATGACATCAAGGATTGAGTACAATAAAGTTGCCCCGGGCGGATACCGGGCAATGTTCAGCTTAGAAAAGTACATTCGCGGTTGCGGTCTAGAAGCCCCGCTCCTTGAACTCGTAAAGATGCGTGCATCACAAATTAATGGGTGCGCGTTTTGTCTCGATATGCACTCGAAGGATGCGCGCGCCGCAGGTGAGACGGAGCAACGACTATACGTGCTAAACGCCTGGCGCGAAGCCCCCTTTTATACTGAGCGCGAGCGAGCTGCGCTAGCGTGGACCGAGGCGTTGACTTTAATTTCGGATAACCACGTTCCTGACGAAATTTATAATGAGGTGCGGCAGCATTTTAGTGAACAGGAGTTAGTGAATTTAACCTTTGCTGTGATAGCCATCAATGGCTGGAACCGCTTAGCTATCAGCTTTCGCTCTGAGGTAGGGGCTTATCAGCCCGCGATGGTCGCAGCGACGATGAAGAAGACGTAAGTGGCTTTGTGGTAAACGCGGGGGCAACCTAACAACTCATTCAACCAGAGCAGCATTCATCGTTGATTTTATCTTCGCAGGTTGATTGCCCCCGGTTAATTCGGGCGTTCGGCGGCTTTCCTCATACATCGAGTACTAAAATAAATATCCTCTAACTTTGAAATGTTCCTTCTCCAATTGTCATAATAAAATGGAGAAAGATATTCCTAGAACGTCTTGGTCACCGGGCTAACAGTTCATTTGCGCCGAAGGGCGGGGAGTTGTTCTGTGACCTGATTAATCGCTCGCTAGCCCCGACCGGGTTCTGTAGCGGGATAATCGCCCGCGCCCGTCAACTCTGACATTCGGCGCTCGGTGACTGCAACCTTTATCTTGCAGGAAACGCTAACTGCGCACAACAAGGCCACCCAAACAAAGGAGACAGCGGTATGAATGAACAATATACATCCACAGAAAAGAACACACCGGCGGATGCTTACACGGGAACGTCGGCTATTCAGCATGCGGTGCCGGATGCGGCGCTCTTTAGCAAGAGCCACAAGACGGCAAGGGCAGATACGATTGCCCTCGACGAGATCAGCAGCACGAACGTGTCGTCGATTTTTTGGGGCTTTCACATCCTGAGAGCGCGCGGCACCAATGCGTGGAACTTCGGCTTTCCGGGCCAGGTGCAGGTGTTCGCAAACAGCCAAGTGTCCGTGACGATGACGGAAATCGACAATAACGGGACGCCGTTCCTCGGGGCTGCGACAATGCAGATATTCAATGTCGTACCTCAGGATGACGGCACGATCACAGTCAAATTCAACGTGGATTGGAGCGAGCTACTGCGCGTCCAGTTCAACTTCATAATCGTGAACTGACTTTGCCTCAGAACCGCAGACGGCGGCCAGTGCATATCGTGGCCGCCGCCAAGCAACTCATTCAACCCGCCGCCTCGACAGCATTCCTTTCATGAAGCCTCCTCTGATATAGATTGTTGTTGGCGCACGGCGCGGGTTAATTCGAGCGTTAGATGCCTCCCTTATATTTAACCCTTGCATGTCCGAGCATGTCGTTTTAAGCTAAACCCATTATGAGCACACAGCTTTCAGAAATTTTACAGTTAACCATTGCCGAGCGTATCCAGTTGGCAGAGGACATTTGGGACAGCGTTGCCGCTTTCCCCGAAGCCATTCCTTTGACGGACGCGCAAAAAGAGAAGCTTGACCGTCGCTTGCAAGCGTATGCCCAAAATCCGAGCGAAGGCATTTCTTGGGATGAGTTGAAAGATAACTGGTATTAAGAGGAATCCGCTCGCGTCTCCTGCCATGTATCAAGACATCCGTCGAGCATTACTGAGAAAATTCCCTTACGCGCTCTTCTACATGGTCAAGAGGAAAGAATCATTGTGCTGGCGTGCTTCCATGCGCAGCGCGATCCGATAGATTGGATGCGGCGCGTTTAATCGCGTGGCGGCATCTAACAACTCATTCAACCGGGGCGCGAATTAGCTTGCCTTTCATCATCAACTTGTCCGTATCGGTGTTGTGCGCGCCCGGTTAATTCCGGCATCAGGCTCAATGCGCCTCGAATAATTTCGTGCTTGAGGTTCTAAAGGTATTCACTCTGCAATATCAGTTTGCAACCAAGGAGCGTAAATGATGGAATCGACTATGACAGCCACTAACACCATTAGTATCCCACTGCAAAATCAGACCGGCCTGGATGAAACCCAGTACACTATTTATGTCCTCGGGTTTTCGACAACCTCCAAAAAGATGTTAAGCGTGGGAACCGGAACCACGGCGACATTCGTGCCGGTTATGAACACAAGCGGACCGTTGCCAGTCTACAAGCTCGGCGTGGAAATTTCTCAAATCAGTATCGACGTGACACCTCCGCTCAATCAGATTGATGGGGCGCGCATCTATTTTTTTGTCGCCGACAATAGCAAGTTCCCAAGTGCTCCCGTAGTGAACTACACAAACAGCGGCGCTAACGTTATCAACGTAAAAAATCCACCCAACTCCGATGTCCCCCCGTACACCTTCGCCGAATTCACCGTCGTCGATTTGAACTACGGTGCCGTTATTGATCTGCAAACCGTCGATGGGCTGACCTTCCCGCTGAACCTTACCCTCAATGATTCCCTGGGAGCCGTGGGACAGCCGCTCTCAGCCAACACAGGGTTTAATCGCAACGCTATTTTTGCTGCCTACAAAACTTTTATGGATGGAATCGGCTCTGCATCTGCGCCCTTTCTGGACCTACAGTACAGCACAAACAGCGGAGGTCTCCTCAATCCTGGTCTCTACCTGACAGAGACCAATACGACGAACGAGCTGACCAACCTGGCGAGTCCGCTTAACAGCCTGTTTGATGATGATCTAAAAACTCTGTTTTCAAACCTGAAGCTCAGTCTTCAAGGCGTCGCGGCGGGCAGCACCAGCGCAGATGTCTACACCGTCAACTCCATCGGAGAACAACCCCTGCCGACCACGAACGGGCTTTCTCATCCGGCACTGCAATTCAAAGGCAAGGCGAATGGCCTTGAGCTAAATGTGTTCAGCCCGCTTGGTCTCTGCACACTCGCGTTCGACAAGAACGGCACTGCCACCGCTATTTCCGGACAGCTCGACGACACCACCCTGACCTTCGATACAGCCCTACCCTCTGATACTAATATCGTGGTTGGCATGTATGTCTCGGGCGCTGGCGTAGACCCAAACAACACCACCGTCAAATCCTTGACACGCGATGGAAGCAACAACATTACCGGCGTCATGATAAGCGGAAACGAAACAGGTAAGCCCGCCCCGTCACAATATGGATTCTCCAAGATTCCCGGCATGTTTATGACCAGCGGCGCGATGGTGTTTGCCAATGCGGGCGTTTTCGCCTACTCCGGCAGCTACCCGGCAGAACAGGCAACCGTCGTTTTGAATCTCCAAAACCAACTCGTCAGCGCGTTGAATCGAGGCGTGGCTAATGCGGCTCCCAACTCAGGAGCAGCTGGATATTCCTCTCAGTACTGGGGGACACAAACCAACTGGTATCCTTCTGCCACCACACAGAATTTATTCTCCCTGTTTATGCACACCGCGACGGTATCCGCGGGCACAGATAAAATCCCGATTTTTATTCAGGCTACGGGCTCTACCACCTGCGCGCGAGGAACTAAAATGGGTCAGGCATATGGTTTTGCTTACGATGAGAACGCCGGTCCAGTGCCACCCGCTCCGCAAGGCCAGCCGGAAGTGCCATCAAAATTCGATCCACTTCCATCCGGAGCGAACGTGCTGACTATTACGCTTGGTGCATGGAGTTAGCAAACTCTTTGACGCTTGTCATCAAGCGGGCAGCATACACGCCCTTAGTCCTTGCAGTTCGGGGAGCGACTCGGCTGCGTGTATCATTTCACGGGTCTATCTTCACAATGTGAATGATGGTAATCTCGCTCCGTCATACTACTCAGCTTGGAGGTGCAACGTGCAAGTAAAATTCGTCAACGCCAGCAAGGATACTTGGTTCGCATACTACGGACTCGACCCCACGAACGGCACACCGCTATACCTCGATGCAACGGGTAAGCTCGTGCCGAGCGTGCCGTCAGCGAAGCCTACAGATGCCTTCTCCGTCAAAGTCACGTCCGCTTCTTTCGACCTCCCAATGTTGAACGCCGCCCGCCTGTACGTCTCGACAGGTGGGCCGCTCCTGTTCCCGGTCGGCCTTGACAGGAGACCACTGCCGCCACAGCCGCCTGACCCGACCGATCCCAACTACCACACGCCCTGGGACTACTTCGAAATCACCTACAACCCGTCCGGCTCGGGCGGGTTGTTCAACGTCAACATCTCCAACATCCAGAGCGCCAACCTGCCGCTGGCCTTCCACGTCGCGGGTACGGAACCGAGTACGCGCAAGCCCGTCGATTACACCCGTGGTTGGCTGCCGGGCGGCTTCGGCAAGTTCCTCGCCGACCTCCGTGCGAACCCTGATTTCAGCAAGCTAATCCTCCCCGACACCGGGCGTGTGCTCGCGCCGGGAACTGCCATCACTGCCTTCAAGGGGAATGTCATCAAGACTCCGCTGTTCGACGCGGACTACCTGAAGGCCTACGTCGAGGAGGTCTGGGCTAAGTTCAAGGACACCGACCTGACATTCGTGGGAGACCCGCCTCCGCCGCCGCTACCCGCCACCTTCGTGACTTGGACGGGTCGTGTGCAGAACGGTCAGTTCAAATTCACGACGACGAGCGACCTCCCGGGCCTCGAGCCAATCGTCCTGAACGTGCCTACGAGCCAAGAGCTGTTCGAGAACAACACGTTCTGCGCCTCCGGGTGTGGGGAGCCGGGCTCGCTTCAGCAGAACTACGCTAACCAACTGCTCGGCACACTCTATACCGCCTTCAACCGCTCGGTAATGCTTACGACGACGCAGTTCGCGAACGCGGCGAACAGCGCATGGTGCATGGCAAAGGATAAGTTCTACCAATACCCTACAACGAACTATTATTCGAAGGCCATTCATGCGAACTCGGTCGAGGGCCTTGCCTACGCCTTCCAGAGCGATGATCACTGCGGCGAGAGCTGCTTTGTCTCCGTGCTCAACCCAGACCTATTCACGATCACCTTTGTAGACTCGGGGCAGTAGCCTTTCATTGTCATCCCCGAAGGTGTCACAGCCGGACGCCGAGTGTGAAGACGAGGTGCGCAAGTCCAAACCTGCGCAAGGCGTCCGGCTCAGGGAAAAAGTATGGGTCGTCGTAATCGAAGGCCGACTCTTCGCTGTACCTATCGCGCCGCCCAACAACTCATTCAACCGGAGCGCGAGTTAGCTTGCCTTTCATCGAGGACTTGAATACTTGTTTCGTTGTGTGCCGCCGCGTTAATTCGGGCGTTAGGCTGTCGCCCGCTTGCATTTCAGTTAGTTGGGGCGACCAATCCCGCCGCGCTTGAATGACTTTCAATCTTCGGTTGTCTTCCCTCCTCATAAGCCCCTTGACAATCTAGGACCTTGTGTGTGATCCTCAAGCCCCTAGATTAACTAGGGGGTATCTCGTGCCGACGCTCGGCTTGCATGCTATGCATCGGACCGGCCATCTGGTCATAGCTTGACGCATCCCATTTGATGAGAATTGTGTAAAGGGAATGTCAGCTAGTGCGTTGTATTAAGCGGCCCCGACTTCGATTTGGTTTCCGTAGGAGAGGAAAATGAAGAAACTGTTACTTACTGCTCTCTCAGCATTGATGATTGGCTGCTTAAACCTGGTGACGGCTCACGCTCAGGATGACACGGAAGTGCGGAGAGAGTTGGAGGCCCAGTATAAACGGCTGGCTGAAGCTCATGATAAGCAGGACCTGAAAACCATAGTAGGGTTAAAAACTGCGGACTTTCACGCCATCTTTCCTGACGGCAGGGTTGGTGATAGTAAGGTGATGGAGCAATACTCCAAACAATTCCTCGAAAGTAACCAGCCTCCCTACAATATAAGAATCACCATTCAGAAGTTGACCGTATCTGAGAATAAGTTGATCGCGGTAGCCGAGGTCTTGCAGGAGATAACCAGGTACAGAGAGTTGGCGGGCAAACGTCGTAAAGTTGATACTAGTGTGGTGCAGCGTGAGACGTGGGCAAAGACCTCCGAAGGATGGAAGCTCAAGTCTGTCGATAACGTTCGAGATCAAAAGAGGTTTGTAGATGGTAAGAGGGTTGACCCAACTAAGCCTTACAATCCGGATGATGCTCCGTATAACCCGGATGATACCAAAGAGAAGAAACCGTAAAGAGTTTGGGGAACGATTAGAGTTCTTGCGAGGTGTGCAGCCCAACAACTCATTCAACCGGAGCGCGGAATGATTGACTTCTCAAGTCCACATTAGGTGCCTGATATAGGTCAAAGCGAGGATCACGAAATGTCAAAAACATTCTTTGCCACTGTTCTACTCCTCCTTCAAGGGCTAGCTGTTGTCGGACCACAGAGCCAGGCGGCGGGTGAATATCAGGATGCGAGCCGGGCGCAGACCCCTGCTCAGCAAACTTTCGACCCCTTTCCGGGTGGAATCGCGACTCGTTACCACTTCGACTTAGCGCGAAACTTCTTCCGAACGCCAGACGATGAGGCCGCCGCACGACGTCTTCTAATCTCACGCCTCGAACAGTTCCAGCGTGTCGCTTCCGTTCTCCCGCAATCCCCAGCTGAGTTGCTCCGCACATTTCAGACGGAGGATTCGCTTTACCTCGAAGTGATACGTCACGCCGCATACCTGGAGCTTCAATCCTACGCCGATACGCGGAACACAGGCGCTCAACAAGCTGCCAACGCGTTACGCACGGTCGCAGGTCCAGCCTTTGGGGCATTCGCTAATGCTTTGGTCTCGCAGCCGGATTCTTACTTCGCACGGATGGAAAAAGCAGAGCCCGCTCTGCGCCGGTATCGCTTCTCGGTCGCAAATACCCGGCGGGCCGCGGCGCGTCAGCTAACGCCTGAAGGCCAGCGTGCGCTGGAGGCTTTGGGACCGATGGCAGTGGGAGGCGGCGCTCAACTATTTTACGCAACCATGAATGGGACAGATTTCGGTGTCGTCCAGACATCCTCCGGCCCTTTGAGCGTTGCGCGCGACAACTCTGCAATCGCAACCCATCCTGATCGTCGTGTGCGCCGCGAGGGATACTTGCTTAACGAGAAAGGCCTGGCACAGAACCGAGAAGTTTACACGGACATTCTGTGGCGAACCGCTGTGGCGCTTAACGCTGCCGCGCGTTTACGCCGCTATGCTGATTACGCTGAGCAGTCTTACGGAGAGCGCTTTCTTAATCGCACGCAGGTGCTCTCACTACTCAACTCGCTGGCGGCTAAGGCAGAAATAAACAAGCAGATTGAGCGCGTCGTCATAGACCACTATCGTAAGACGTTCGGCTTTGATACCGTTCACGTATGGGACCTCAGGCTACCCGAGCCGGGCATGAAAGTCCCGCGATTCACGATAACGGAAGCGACCCGGATTGTCCTTGAGGCCACTCGCCCGCTCGGCGAGAGCTACACGCGGGAACTCGCCCAACTGCTCGACCCGGCGAATGGACGGCTTGACATCGCGCCTGGCCCGAATCGCGCGAACCGCCAGGGCTTCTCCACCGGATTCGTCGGCTTTCCGAGTATGTTCTATCAAGGCGCTTTCGGAGGATACCCTGAGGACGTAGAGACGCTCGCACACGAATCCGGCCACGCCGTGCAAAACATGCTGATGACGAGGGGGCAGGTGCTTCCGCGATACGCTGGCGGGCCTGCCTACTTCACTGAATCGTTCGCGGTTCTCTGTGAACTGCTGGTGCTGGATTATCTCTACCGAAACGCGGCTGATCGGGCTCAGAAGATATATTATTTGCAGCGACTCATCAATAAAGGGGCAGACGTTTTCCGTATGGGTTGGGAGTCTCTGGTCGAGCAGCAGTTGTTTGACAGGGCCGCCGCCGGAAAACAGTTTACCGCCGACGACGTCGAGGCTATTACGCAAGCGACGGCCTCGCGTTTTTCCGTCTGGTTCGGTCCGGGGAGTGAACGCAAGCTGGCTTGGCTTCAGCCGACGCAGTTCTTCACTCGGCCACTCTATCGCGTGAACTACCTTTACGCGGGGCTGCTGGCGCTCCGATACTTTGAACTTTTGCAGACGAAATCCGGGGAGTTTCCCCGACGCTACATGGCCCTGTTGAGCCATGGATATGACGCCCCACCCGACCCGCTGCTCCAACGCTTCGTCGGCATCCGGTTGGGAGAGCCAGCGCTCGTTGATGGTACTGTAGGTGTCTTGGAATCGTGGCTTCGGCAGCTTGAGGCATTATGAGGCTCACTATTATCTGCCTCATCTTCGACCATTCATTTTAAAGTATCTTGTCATGTGGATGGCAGGAGAGATTTAGTCTGCTCCTTCAGCAAAATCCAGCTCGAAATCAGGAAGTTCATTAACATCGGTCTCGGTAATTCGCTCGTAAATTTTGGCTTGAGACTGATAATTCGGGTGCGGGTGATTGGTAATGTACGGGTCGTTGTGTTTTGTATTATAGGTGCCAATCAAGGCGATTCTAGAGTCCTGCGAATTATTGTCGTTCGATCCATGTAAGGTATTGCAGTGAAAGAGAACCACATCTCCGCTACTAAGCTCAATGTACACTTCAGGTAGTTTTTGTAGAATTACGGCTAAACGCTCCGGGCAGACCCCACTATCCGAAACGCCATTGTTAAAAACATGGTCGATACGCCCCAGCTTGTGTGAGCCTTCTATGATTTTCAAGCATCCGTTTTGCCTGGTGGAGTCGTCAACTGCGATAAATGCTGCCGCCATGTCCGGGTAAAGATTACCCATCTTGTACCAATAGGCATAATCTTGATGATACAAAAAACCAACTATTCCAGGGTATTTCAATGTTACTTTATTATGATAAGCGTAAATCTCATCTTTATAGAAGGATTCAAGCCTTTCTATAATTTTATGCGAGCGGACTGCCTTGGAAAAAATATCGTATCTTGCCGTGTCGTTCCATACAAATATTGTTTCAAAAGAAGGCCGTTCCCCTTGTGAGATTCTTCTTCGAATCTCTTCCGCTTGCAGGTTCATGCCCTGTTGCGAGCTTACGACTCGTTTTATGATTTGCATCTCTTCTTTTTCAAATGCCTTGCGAATTATGAAATATCCGTTCTCCCAAAACTGCTCAAATTCTGAAAAACTTTCCATGTGAGCCTCCTTCATCACGGTCGCTCCGGTTAATCTTCCGCCTGTTGCACTCTCCGGCTAATCAAAACCTGTTAGTACGTAGCGCCTGATAAATCATTTGCGTGGGCGTTAGAGTCAATTCGAGACTTTGAAGCCGGGCTTCGGACTTACTAAGGTCTCTTTTATGGCCATCGTTGGAACCGATTCCTTAACCTTTATCCTTGCTCCCTTCGGGCAAGTTCTCCCCGGCGAGCCGTCCGATACGCGCTTCATACTCACTACGCAACGCTATAAGCGCCCTTTCTGCTTGCCGTATCTGTTCCTCAAGATACGCCAACTGATTCGACCGATTAATCTCAAATTCCTTAAATAGGTCGTCAGCTTCATCCAGATAGACGGAGCTTAGCGCCTGCTGTTGAAGCAGTGCATCGTCTGAGCAGATAGCTATGTAATAGGTCGGCGATGATAGCTGACATGCCTTCCGATAGATGCGTGCACAGTTGCCGGTGTAAGCTTGATAATATCTAGCGCCGCTGTCTTCCAGTGGAAAGATGAAAGAGCCGGTCGCCAGCCTCTGCCCATACAGACATAGATATTGAAAATGCCGTTTCAGCAGGGCATAGAGTTCGTCATAGTATAGTTCTTTGACGTGGTAAGAATTGTCGTAATCAATCTCGTCGGAATAAATTAAACGGTTCGGAGATGAGAGAATTACCATCCCGCACGGTTTGAGAACCCTTTTAATCTCTTCCATCATTTTATCATGCTGGTCATGATGTTCTATGGTCTCAAAAGAGACGACTAAATCAACCGAGTCGTCCGGTAATGGGATGGCCGCGCAACTGCCAACTCGAAAACTTAAATTGCTGCGAACATATTTATGCCTGGCATGCTCAACGGCTTCGGAATCAATATCCACACCAACTACGACTTGAGCCACCTGTGCCAGCAGGGCTGAGCCATAGCCCTCACCGGAAGCAATGTCTAAAACGGATTTGCCGTCAGCAAGCTCTATGGCTAAGGCGTAACGGTGCAGATGCTCATATTTGATTTCGCCGTCTAACTCGGGAATAAACCTTTCGCCCGTAAATTCCATCTTGGTCCTGCTCCAGACTGTGACGTTGATAGGGTCTGATTTATAGCAGCTTAAAAAATGGCTACTCTCAGCTTGAATGTCTCTTATGTTTACCGCGTGCTGTGTATAACAAATCAGTGCTCTGGGCTGACCTGTTTTTTGCATAGTAATTCAAGTGTTTGTGGATAGGGAAGTCATTAAGAGAATTTCAGACGGCGAAACTCTGACAGAGAACGCAGCGGACAGGTTGACGAGGTGTTGCTGCATACGCGCCGAACCTCCTATCTATTCCCAAATGTAACTAGGGCAATATCTTTTAATAGCTTGAAAACATATTGACAAAGGGCCAGTCAAGGTATAACTTGCAACCGTTTTCCCACTCTGGTCTCACTCCAGCATTATGAAAGAAGGGAGGAAGCAGACGTGAAAAAGTACGAAAAACCGACAGTCGTAAAAACCAAGAAGACCGATGCATGCTCCACACAAAGCAAGAAGTAATGTGTGCCTATACGTAAGGAGGTAACCTTGCCTTTTCCTCTTAAGGAGGTGCCTGACGTGAAAAAGTACGAAAAACCAACAGTCGTAAAAACCAAGAAGACCGAGGCATGTTCCACACAAAATAAGAAGTAATGTGTGCTTACTGTAGGGGCAGGTAATCTGCCCCTACATTTCATGCCCCATTGAGCGGAAAGAAAGGCAATATATGGTTATGTCCAACGATCTGTTCGTTCAAGAAACCCATCTTATATATCGCTTGGTTAGCGATGAAACGCTGCTGGTTAACAGCATATCAAATAAATGGTATCGATTTAATCAAGTGGGTGCGCTGATTTTCGAGCACTTAAAAGAGCCGTCATCAATAAAACAGGTCGTAGATAAACTTTCTGACGAGTTCGCCTTTGACGAGGTGAGCCCTGAGGAATTATTCGCAGATGTTAGCGAGTTCGTTCAATACCTCTTAGAGGAGCGTGTGATTCGGCCTGAGTCGCGCCCGGCTGCTCCCAAAGGATTTATCCGCGTGGATGACTGGCGTGATGAGCTTGATGCCGTGGGGATTGAACTCGGAATTCCGACATGGGCTAAAATCGAGCTTTCGACCGCCTGCCATCTACATTGCGCGCATTGCTATATCCCGGCCCCCGAACGTTCCCTTAAAAGGGAACTCAAGGTAGTACGACAAGAAAAAGAGTTGAGTGACGACGAAATCTATTCCATCATGGACCAGCTGGCGGACATGGGATGTTTGTTGCTCACGCTGACAGGCGGAGAAATATTCTTAAAGAAGAGCATCTTCGATATTATCAGGTATGCTCATGAGCGCGGATTTGTCCTTGAGCTTTTTACGAGCGCCACGCCCTTAACGCCGGATAAGATTTCGGCTCTCGCAGAGTTGAATATCGGAAGGGTGCAAGTCAGCGTTTATAGCCACGACGCCAAAATACATGACGACTTTACAGGGTCGGCAGGGTCTTGGGCGCGTTCGGTTAGCGCCATTCGGTTGATGGCCGAAATGGGGCTGCATGTGGAACTTGTCTGTAGTATTGTTCCTGATAATTATCAGGATTTGATAAGAATCAGAGAGCTTGCGGAATCACTTGGGGCTAGCTGCAGTTATGGTTATCCGATTACGGCGCGCACGGACGGTAATCCGGACACTCATTCACTGCGTCTTAACAAAGAGGAGCTGCGTCACGCAATTTTTGCGGTGCCGAATTTCTTCGCTATGCCTGAGCCTAAGGCAAAGACCGCACGTATCTGTCCAGCCGCCGTTAACATGTGTTCTATAACATCGAGCGGTGATATTTTGCCGTGTAGCCAGTTTAATCTGCCCGCCGGGAATGTGCGCGACGGCCAATTGGCAGAGGTCTGGCGCAATTCACCCATCTTCTCAAAACTTCGCAGCTTGCGGATGGAAGATTTGAAAAGTCCCGACGGCGCAGAACTACCCGGCTATGTCGGATTGTGTCCGGGGCTGAACCTGCTTGAGGAAGGGGATTTCCTTACGCCCGCCGCTATAACCGTTGAAACAACCAGAGCTGTCATGGATGTGATCGAAGACCCGTCTGTTGATGAAGAGATTCACTACCGTCTTACCCATCCGGATGAAACGCGGATGCGGTCTGAGTCCTGAACATTACAATGAGGACGTGTCTACTGGGACAAGCGCACACGCGCCCCGCTTGCCGCTGGCTCAAACCCGTCAATGACTCTCGCGAGTGGATGAGAGTGCTTGGCGGCGGAGATGTTTTGAATTATCAGCAGGTAGTGGCGCATCCTGAAATCTTGTCCGAGTATGACATTGCTATAGTCGAACTCACGCCTAAAACGCACCTCCTGCCGCGCCTGATTAAACGTCGTGCGCCCTCGGTATTTTGTCTCGGTCTTATTGAGGGTCGTGTGGAGTATGTGGTCCGGTCTAACCAGGAGATGGAAGGCTTATTCGAGTTTTGCCAGATAGTTGATGACGTAGATATGCTCGGCGTTCTGATTGAGCGAACCGTTCCTTACTATCGTCTGTATACAAGCAAACCGGAGCAGGTGCAATGGATTGGAATTCCATATCCGAAGGATTGGACGGATGAGCAAGCGGTAAACCTCGCTCCTGGCCGTCGTGAGTTAATCCTTGAGCTGGGTTCTGCGATGGATTCACGAAATGGCATTGCCAACCTTCTTGTGCTCAGGGAGCTACAAAGACGCTTCCCGTCTCTTCTGGGGCGTATCTACTACTTTGTGGAGCGTGAGCGGCAAATGGTAGAGTCCCTCGGCATCCGCGCCGACTTCCGTCGCCCTCGTCGCTGGCGTGATTACTACAAAGACCACCTTGATTGCTTCGCCGTACTGTGCATGGATGACCGCCGGACCTGGGGGCGCTACGTACTTGATTGCGCCTCCGCGCACATGCCTTTCGTCGGAAGCGAGTTGAGTCATTGCGGGGAGCGCGCAGGCGTTCTGACTTGTGACCCGTTCGATACCGACAGCGCTCTCAAATACTTAAGCGACCTCATCGAAGAAAAACTAGCTGGTAGAAATGAGCTACACGATTCTGTGACGGCACGCCAGTACACAGCCCTGGGGGATTACGATAGTAAAAGCTCTATTGAGCGATTTTGCGCGGCGCTTGAGAACGCCGGTTATGCCACTCTCGCGGGAGAACTGCGGGCGAGCGTACACACTGCGTCAGGGGCGCTGGAAGATTCCAGCGTAGCATAATCCAACGGCGGCAGGCCGGACGACCACACATATGAAAATTTATGTGTTCCCTGAAGGTGACCCCGACGATTCTCATAATTTCGTCGCCCCGATTCGCCTTCTGGACCCGCTCAGGGCGCTGACGGCAAAATATGATGTAAGTTTTCTCTGCCACCATCCAGGCTCAGAGTCGGAGTTGTTCGATGCAGACCTTGTCATAGTACAGCGCGCATGCTTCAACACATGGCAGGCGCTGGATCATGGTCTGATGCTTCTTTCCAGGGCACGAAAGTCCGGGGCGCGAGTTGTCTATGAAATGGATGACCATATCTTCTGTCCGAACCTGCCGAAGCTGATTGCCGATAGCGAAATTGATGAACTGGACGAGCATTCTTACGCATTAACCCAGGCGCACAGGGAGATTCTTGCCCTGGCAGATTACCTGACCTGCCCGACAGAGCCGCTAGCGTCTGCACTTAGAGAGTTAGGGTGTTCGGCAAAAGTGTATGTGATCCCGACCGCCCTGGATTTTGACCTGGCGAGATGGCGTTCAGATTATTTCCTCTCGCAAGAACCGGCAAAACAATTCAACATCGGGTGGTCGGGGGGCAGCAGAGTCGGAAGAGACCTTGAGATTATGGTCCACGGGCTGGTAAAGCTCGTGCGGAATTATCCGAACGTCACTATTGTCATTTCCGGTTCGTTGAAATACGCACCTCTCTTCTCAGAGATTCCTGCGAAACAGCTTCGTCTTGTCGAATGGGTGGAGTACAACAGCTATCCGGCATTGCTGTCGACGTTTGATTTAGCCTTAATACCCATGCAGGATCATGCGTATAACCGCTGTAAAAGTGGTCTCAAGGTTATTGATTATGGGGCGGTCGGCGTGCCTTCCATTTGTAGCCCGGTCACTCCGTTCAAGGATTTGCCGAAAATAGCCTGTACGCCTGTCTTAGCCGAAGACGGCGAGTGGTTCACGCGTATCGAAGAGTTTCTTCATGACAAGGCTGCCGGCAAAGTTCCTTCCAGAGAGCTTTCCATCAACATTCGTCAGCATTATGGATTACGTGAGAATCTGGTGGACTATTGGTCAGCCTTCAATGAAATGATCAGCGTGCCGCCGTGGGAGACGGTTTCATGAAACTTTTTAAACCTTCCTTTCGCACGCCGCTTCAGCCGATGTGTACACTCGAAGCTTTTTTGAAAGGACCCAGGCTGTTAGTGAAGCGTGATGACCTGACTCCTTTCGGCGGAGGGAAATACCGGAAAGTTTCTGTGCTGGTAGAAGATGCTTGCAGCCGAGGTGCGACTGTTTTACTGACGCAAGGCTCAATTGAGTCAAGGCATGCAAAGACGACTGCAATTCTTGCGCGACAGAAAGGTCTTCCGTGCGTTCTAATTTTAAGCCCTGAGAGTGACCTTGATTCGCACGAACCGACTTTGTTGGACTGCAACGAAGGGGCGCGCATTATCCTGGTGCAGAACTCAAATGAGCGAGACACAGTGATCGCCCGGGTGTCAGAAGAATTAGCGGGCAAGGGAGAACGCCCCGTCATCATTCCTTTCAGCGGTTCAGCACCCCTGACTGCTTTGGCCTATGCCTACGCTTTCATAGAAATAAGAGAACAGGTTGAGGCGCTCGGCTTAGGAGTTGATGCAGTCTTTTTTTCTTCGGCCTCGGGTGGGATTCAAGCCGGGCTGGAGCTGGGGAAAAGATATGTGCGGTCTGACAAGACACACTTGATAGGGATAACGCCCGGCCTTCCGGCGCTTGAAATTAAAGAACAGACGATTGAATTTGCACAGAAAGCAGCCGAGCTGCTCGGTGTTGATTTAGACATTCATCTCAATGATATATGTGTGATGGATGACTATGTTGGAGACGGCTACTTGAAATCTACTCCGGAATCGCGCTCGGCCATGATTCTCGCGGCGGAACTTGAGGGCCTACAGCTGGACCCGACATATACAGCCAAAGCGTTTGCAGGCTTGGTTGACCAGATTAAAAAGCGAGAGTTCCTGGAAAATCAGACTGTTGTTTTTTTACATACTGCGGGATGAGTTAAAGACGAGTATGAGAAGCTCAAGAGGGATTATCGCTCACACCCCGATGTAAACTTTCAGCGTCAGGCTGGCAGATTGACCCCTTCACGCTCTGCTCAATCTTCGGATGGTCTGATATTAGGATGGCTCTTCGCTCCCTTCATGCGGCGGATGAAGCGAAGCCGCGGGCGGTTGAAAAACTAGCCAAAATCCCCGCTCCCATGACTCTAAAGTGACAACGCAAAAGCGGCAGGCTGTTTGGTCTGCCGCTAAAGCCAAAATTTCTTAAGTTTTTCGAGTGGAGCAGAGGGGGGTCGAACCCCTGACCTCCGCATTGCGAACGCGGCGCTCTGCCAAACTGAGCTACTGCCCCACAGGCGAATAAAATATTAGAGAGTGCTTGAAGTAGTGTCAAGTTGTAAGGGGCAGCTTTTTCAGGCTAGCCCGCGTACAGGCTTCGGGCGATAGCTTCTATTGTTGCTTCCAGTTCCTCAATTTTGTGGCCTCCGCCCTGCGCCATGTCCGGGCGACCGCCGCCGCGTCCGTCGAGTTGGGCGCAGGCTTGGCGCATCAGTTGATTCATGTCGCCGGGTGCGTCTTCGGAGCGTGCGAAGACAAGGCGCGCGCCGTCCGTATCGGTGGAACTGAGAAGCGCAATCGTCTTCGGGTTCTTGATGAGGGCGAAGGCCGTTTGCCTGAGGGTTTCGGAGCTTCGGCCCTCGAAGGTATGGATGATGATTCGAGTGCCGTCGGCGCGTGCCTGCGTCTTTTCCAGCAGCTCCGAGGCTTCGACGCGAGAGGCTATCTCTTCCAGCGAGCGAAGGCGACGGTTGAGGCTTTTATTCTCTTCAAGCAGGCGCGTGGTGGCCTGAGCCGTCTCATCGCGCCCGACGCTAAAGAGCGCGGCGGCGGTGCGAGCATTCCCGTTGGCCCTGCGATAATCCTGAAGAACGCGATTGCCCGCCAGAAATTCTATGCGCGTCAGGCCCTTGGCGCGCTCCCACGAGCGCACGCAGACGATGCCAACCTCTCCCGTGCGAGCGGCGTGAGTGCCGCCGCAGGGGCTCAGGTCATAATTCTCTATCTCTATCAGGCGCAGCTCGCCTTCGCGCGCGGAGTCTTTACGAAGGGGAAGCTGCGCGGCCTCTTCCTTTGTCACCTCGCGCACGCTCACCTTCCGGTCTTCCCAGATGATTTCGTTCGCAAGCTCTACGGCCTGCTCTATGCGTTTGTCCGTGGGGTTATCCAGAGCAACGTCGATCTCCGAAGCCTCGCTCATCATGCGGAAGCTGCGCGTCTCTGCCTGGAAGAGTTGTATGAAAGCCTGCGAGAGAATGTGTTGCCCCGTGTGTTGTTGTATATGGTCCAGACGGCGCGGCCAATCGATGCGGCCACGCACCCGCTCGCCCACTTTCGGGGTGCGGCCCTGCACCAGATGTAGAATGCCTTCGTCTTCACGGTCTATGCATTCGTGTACCTGCGCGCCGTTGAGCGTGCCCGTGTCGCTCGGCTGTCCTCCGCCGTAGGGTAAAAGGCTGTGCGGTCGAGCGTCACGGCGGTCCATCCGCTGACGCGCTCCGTCACGTCCACGACGCGAGCTTCAAACTCCAGCAGGTGCGAATCGTTGTAATAGAGACGTTCTGTTCTGCTCATACTCAACTTAAAACCTAACCAACGCCGGGCCGTAGCGTCAAGGGGAGAGGCAAAGGGGAAAGGTACAAGGCAAAAGTGAAGAGAAAGAAAGAGAGCCGCAGATGCTCTTCAACGCGTTCTTTATCTTCAATCTATTCTTAATCTGTAAAAGCGGTTCGCAGCCCCGCTTACTTTTACCTTTTGCCTTTTACCTTTTGCCTTCTTTTGTTGATAATCAAATCTGTCTTTCCCTGAAACTACACGTGCCGCATCTTTTTTTACGGAGAAGAATCTTTTATGAATCATCGTGCGAACTCTATTGCTCTACGCTTCCTCTTCATTCTGGTTTTTGTGTGTGCCCTGTGTAGCGTGGCGTGCGGTAGAGGAGAGCAAAAGATAAATCGCATAAATTATCGGCTGGGGATGTCGCGCCCTCAGTCGCATCTCTTCGAGGTGACGATAGAGGTGGAGCTGGCCGGCAAGACTTCCGAAGAGTTCATAGATTTCCAGATGCCAAGATGGTCGCCCGGTCGTTATTCAGTCTTCGATTTCTCTAAGAACGTAGAGCAGGTACAGGCCAAAGGCGCTCCCTGTCCGATAAATGACAAATGCGAGCAGAAGCCTTTGAAGGTCGCGCGCGCCGACGACCAGACGTGGAGCGTTCGCGCTCAGGGAAATCAGACTCTCTCGCTCAGCTACAAGGTCTTCGCGGACGACCTCTCCGGCACCTTCTCGCAGCTGGACGAGCGCCACGCGAATTTTAACGGCGGCTCAATCTTCATGTACATAGTGAATCATAAGCCGGACCCTGTCTCTCTACAGATAGAGCCGCCCGCCGGATGGCGCATCATCAACGGCAGGACCGAAAGCGCCGACCAGCGCGTCTGGCAGTTCCCCAACTACGACCTGCTGATTGACACGCCTACGGAGATAGGCCCCGACTGGAAGATGGATGAATTTAAGGTGGACGGAAAGACCTATCGCGTAGTGGTCCACGCGTTCGGAGACGAAGGAGGCAGGCGGCCTCAGCTGGTGCGCGACATAGAACAGATTGTGCGCGCGGAAACAAAGATGTGGGGGCCGCCGGACTTCGACAGCTACACTTTCCTCATACACTTTGCGGCGGACGACCGCTCGGGCGACGGAATGGAGCACCTGACCTCAACACAGATAATACAGCCGGGCGCACTGGCGGACGAGGATTCCTACGAAGGCGCAACAGGCACGGCGGCGCACGAGTTCTTTCACGTCTGGAACGTCAAGCGGCTCAGGCCCGTCGAGCTTGGGCCGTGGGATTTCACGCGACCCCTGGCCACGCGCTCTATGTGGATTGCCGAAGGGATAACGAACTATTACGGCCACCTGATGCTGAGGCGCGCGGGGCTCTGGACCGATGCACAGATTCTTGAGCGAGAGGGAGATACTATAAGCGGGATTGAGAACTCGCCCGGCAGCAAGTGGATGAGCCCGGAAGAGTCTTCGCTGATAGCGCCTCTACAGGACGGCGCACCACACGCGCAGCGCGTGGACCTAGCCAACACGGCCATCAGCTACTACCCGAAGGGGGAAACCATAGGTCTGGTTCTGGACCTGTTGATTCGCGGGCGCACGCGCGGCGAGAAATCTCTGGATGACGTGATGCGCGAGATGTACAAGCGCTTCTATCTGGACAGCCCGAACGCCACCTATTACCTGCGCGGGCGCGGCTACACGGGAGAAGATTTCGAGAAAGTGGCGACGGAAGTCGCGGGCTTCGACCTGCACGAATTCTTCGAGCGCTATGTGCGCGGCGCAGAGACTCCGCCTTATGATGAAGCCCTGGGCGCGGTCGGCCTTCGCCTGACGCGTGCGCCCGCGAGCGAGCCTTATAACGCCGGCATCTCTGTTGGCTATGAAGACCAGAACGCCGTGAGAATCGGAAGCGTGCGCCACGGCTCGGCAGCCGAGCAGGCGGGACTATCGCAGGGCGACATCATCAACACCATTGGAACGGAGCGCGCGACACAGGACAACTGGCGCACCCTTCTCAATCGCTACAAGCGAGGCCAGAAAGTGCCCGTCACGGTAAAGCGCGACCGCCGCACGATTCAGACCTCGATTACCCTGGGCGAACCCGAACGCATGGAATACAAAATTGAAGAGCGACAGGATGCCAACCCTCAGATGCGAACCCTCCGCGATGCCTGGCTCGGAAAGCAGGGATAAAGCAAGGGATGAGGGCGGAGGGATGAGGGATGAAGTAAGAAAGAGTGTTCGATTCAATTGAATGATTCACTCAATCTATTTCATCCCTCATCCCTCATCCCTCATCCCTTGATAACGGTGATGGGGGAGGGGACTATCTCGAAGGTCATGGGGAGCTGGCCTATGAGTTCGCCGTCAACCTGTACGACCGTGGGGCCTGTGGCGCGGGCGCGTGTGGCCCGAAGGTATCTGACGCCGGGGCGTTCGAGTTGCGCGCCCGAGCGCATGGCGTAAGAGAGTAGATGCAGGTAGCGCAGGCGGCTGTGCGAGTTGATTAAGCAGATTTCGAATTCCGGCTTCTCAAGGCGCGCGCGCGGCGTAATCGCAAGGTCTCCGCCGTAGCGCGACGACTTTCCTATGGCCGCGAACGTGGCCGGAAAAGTCTCGCCGTCAACTTCGACTTCAAACGGCACGGGCTTCCAGCTTGCAAGATGCGAGAGCCCGGAAAGCCAGAAAGCGCCCTTGCCTATGCGCCGCTTTAGTTTGGGGCGGACATTCCGCACGACCGACGCGTCCAATCCGATTCCTGCCATCAGAAAAAAGTAGCGGCGCTCGCCCGTCTCTTCCACCGTCGCACAGCCCACGTAGATGTCCACGGTTCGGCCCCGCGCAATGCAGTCCGCGGCCTCCACAGGGCTGAAAGGAAGCTGTAGCTCGCGCGCCAGCACGTTAGCCGTACCGCTGGCCCAGATGCCTAAACGCGCGGACTTGCCAACGAGTCCCTGCAAGGCTTCGTTGATGGTGCCGTCGCCGCCTGAGACGATTATGTCCTTTGTGCCGCTCGTGGCCGCGTTTGCGGCGAGACGCGCAGCGTCATTCGGCCCGTTCGTCGGCAGAACTGCAACCTCAACGCCGCCCGCTCGCAGGCGCTCGCAGAAAGAGTCTATCGCGCGAGCACGCCTGGCTCCGCCGCGACCCGCATTCGGATTGGCAATCAGGACTGCTCTGCGCTCGGACATAAGCCTCCCCATGACATGAGATTTTGTGGCAACCTAAATGCCAGTCGTTCGTCTGTCACAATTTACTTTATAATGAGAGGGCTGAACAGCCTCGCTCTGTGCATATCAGGTCGGACAGGTGTCGGATTCCTCCGACAAAGCGGAGAGATGGAAAATAAAGAGACGCCAGGACGGCGCGAGCTGCTCGCGCTCGTTATCATCTACCTTGTAGGCTTCGCCGTGCTTGCCATCAAGCCGTATGACCGCGCTGACTGGGCGATGGAGAATTTCTTCCCCGTCTCGATGCTCATCGCGACCATAGCCTTTTACCCATACTTCAAATTCACGCGCCTCTCGTACTACTTGATATTCTTTTACCTCTTCGTGCAGTCCTACGGCGGACACTGGACCTACGCGCTTGCGCCTCCGTTCAACTGGCTGCGCGACGAGTTTCATCTCTCACGCAACCATTACGACCGGGTGGCCCACTTCATGCTGGGCTTTCTGATGGCGATTCCCATACGGGAGATACTGCTCAGGTTTGTCACGACCTCGCGCCGCTGGATGGCCTTCATCACGGCATCAATCGTGCTGGCCATAGGAGCCTTTTACGAGTTCATAGAATGGTGGGTGGCGGTGCTGGTCACGCCTGACCTTGGCGATAAGTTCCTGGGCACACAGGGAGACATATGGGACTCGCACTGGGACATGTTCCTGGCGCTGGTCGGCGCAATCCTTGCGCTCGCCATCTTCTCAAAATGGCACGACAGGCAACTGCGAAGCTATCTCAAATCAAAGAAGGCTCCCTTCTGAATCGTTAAGCCCTTCAAAGCAGAATTCAAACGGATAGGCAGGATAAAGAAAAGAGATAAACCACGAAATGACACTAAACAGCACGAAAAGGGAAATAGGCTTGCCGCTATGAAATATTATTCGTGTCGCTTCGTGTGAATTCGTGGTTTATCTCTTTACCCTGACAACCTTCGGTCCGTCTCTGTTAATTTCTTTATTCCAGTCTGTAGTTCGGCGCTTCTTTGGTGATGATTACGTCGTGGACGTGCGATTCGCGCAGGCCCGCCGAGGTGATGCGGACGAAGCGTGTCTTCTCCTGGAATTCGCGTATGTTGTGGCAGCCCGTGTAGCCCATGCCGGAGCGCAGGCCGCCGACGAGCTGTGTGACCATGTCCGCGAGCGTGCCGCGATAGGGAACGCGGCCCTCTATGCCTTCGGGCACGAGCTTGGATTCGTTGAGCGTGTCTTCCTGCGCATAGCGGTCGCGCGAGCCCTCGCGCATAGCCCCGATTGAGCCCATGCCGCGATAGGATTTGAACGAGCGGCCCTGATAGAGAATCACTTCGCCCGGGGCCTCTTCCGTACCGGCAAAGAGCGACCCTATCATCACCACGTCCGCGCCCGCGGCAATCGCTTTGGCCACGTCGCCGGAAAACTTTACGCCGCCGTCCGAGATGACTGGCACGCCCAGAGAGCGCGCGGCCCGGACCGCCGATTGAATCGCGGAAATCTGCGGCACGCCCGCGCCCGTCACTACGCGCGTAGTGCAGATTGAGCCGGGGCCTATGCCTACCTTGACGGCATCGACGCCTGCGTCAATCAGCTCGCGAGTGCCCTCCATAGTAGCCACGTTTCCGGCTACGAGCTGCGTGTCCGGGTGTCTCTGCTTGATTTCGCGTACGGCCTCCACGACGCGCGTAGAGTGGCCGTGGGCGGTGTCTATCACGAGGCAATCGACGCGCGCGCGCACAAGCTGGTCCGCGCGTTCACGGAAATCTCCCGTCGCACCTATGGCCGCAGCGCAGCGCAGTCGTCCTAAATCGTCTTTCGCGGCGTTCGGATACTTGATGGCCTTCTGAATGTCCTTGACCGTGATAAGACCTTTGAGATGTTTGTCGCCGTCTATGACAAGGAGCTTTTCGATGCGGTGCTTTTGGAGTACAGCCTTGGCCTGGTCCAGGGTTGTGCCCACCGGCACCGTGACCAGGGGCTGCGGCGTCATCACTTCGGAGACGGGTATCTCGTAGCGGCTTTCAAATCTGAGGTCGCGGTTGGTGATGATGCCGACGAGGTGGCCGTCTTCGTCTACGACGGGCACACCGCTGATGTGATAGCGCTCCATGACGGCGAGCGCGTCACGCACGGGGCGGTCCGGGCGAATCGTCACGGGGTCAACAATCATGCCCGATTCCGAGCGCTTAACTTTATCCACCTCTTCCGACTGGCGCTCTATAGGAAGATTCTTGTGGATGACGCCTATGCCGCCCTGCTGCGCGAGCGCTATGGCAAGGGCCGCTTCGGTCACGGTGTCCATGGCGCTTGAGCAGAGCGGAATCTGTAGCCTTATGCCGCGCGTGAACTGCGTGGAGGTGTCCGTCTCGGCGGGCAACACGTCCGAGCGCGCGGGCAGTAAAAGAACATCGTCAAAGGTCAATCCTTCCTGAATATCGGGCGTTATCATGTTAGTCCTCTACCTCGCTCCTCTGGGCTTGCCGATGGCTCTTCAATTCGGGCGTATGGGTTTTGTCGCTAAGTATAAAACGAAAATGCCCGCATCTCTAGGCGGGCATCCATTAGAATTAAACTGTTCCGGCGCTGAAGCTTTCAAGCAGACCTGCTTCACGAAGCCGTGCTCCAGGGCGATAGTCCTGCTGAAACTGCCTTTTACTGCGAAAGCTGAGCGTAATTGTCCTTCGTGATAATTATCTCGGCAAGACCTCCGCGCGACTCTGGCGCAACCTTTGCCGGACGGTTGTTGATGCTGAGCTCCAGCGCGCTCAGCTTGCTGCGAGAGAGAAGAATGCTCAGGCGCTCCGTAGGCTTGAACTCTCTAACCTCGTCCGCCTTGAGCATCACTTCCGCGGAATCACCGTTGTCCACCTTGGACTTGGTCCAGATGTTCTCGCCGCGCGCCTTGACCTGCACGGTAAAGCCACCGGCAGGGTTCGCGGCATTGACGGAGCTGGCGGGCGCAGTGGTCGAGGCGTTAGCCTGTGCGCTCTGTGCGGTCGTCTGCTGTCCGGTCTGCGCCGGTGCGGGCTGCGCGCTGCCGGTGTCGTTGGCCGAGTCCGCCTCGCGCCGCTGATACCAGTGCATGGCCGCGTAAACTCCCAGAGAGAGAATCGCCAGTATCAGAAAGGTAAGAAGCAGTGTGACCAGAGGCGAGCGCGTGTTGCCGTCCGTGTAGACGCGCGGCTGGTATGGCGTAGAGACCACGTCGTCGGGCGAGGTGCCCTGCTCGCGCGCCGTGCGCGTGTAGGCTTCAAGAGCCTCCTTCTCGTCAAAGCCTATGTACTTGGCGTAGGCTTTGATGAAGCTCTTGTTAAAGATGCCGCCGGGCAGACGCTTGTAATCGTCAGCTTCGATGGCTTCAAGATAGCGCGTGGAGATGCGGGTCTGCTCGGAAATCTCGCGCAAGGTGATGCCGCGCGCCTCACGTGCGAGCCGCAGTTGTTCCCCAAAAGTTGCTGCCATCACCAATCTGCGTCCGCCCTTCGGGAGTTTGACATATGGGGCAAAAGGTAAACCTCTCTGGCCTGCTCTCTAAAAGAACATCCCACTTGTTCTTGATTAGAAGAGCCTCTTTAATAGCTCGGAGCGTCTATTGCGTGCCCTTCCTGAGGCGGGCCGAAGTACCTTTGGCCCGCACTATAACGTGCGCGGCTAAACATTGTCAAACTTTAGTTCGGCAAAGCCCTGCGCGCGGTCTTGAACTTTGCGGCGCGCGGTGTTACGTTGATGTATTCAAAGCAATGAACAGTTTCTTTTAACTTCTACAACTGAAAAAGCGAGGATACCCATAATGCCTCTCGAAGCACTCGGAATGGTAGAGACCAAAGGCTTTGTCGGAGCCGTAGAGGCGGCAGACGCCATGGTCAAAGCCGCCAACGTTCAACTTTTAGGCAAAGAGTATATAGGCGCGGGCTACGTCACAATCTTTGTGCGCGGCGACGTGGGCGCGGTCAAGGCCGCGACCGACGCCGGAGCGGCTGCCGCCCGCCGCGTGGGCGAACTGATAAGCGTTCACGTCATCCCGCGCCCGCACACGGAAGTCGAGAGAGTTCTCCCGCGTAATGGCCGCACCGGCTACAGCCCGGACGAGCGTGCCATAGGCGGCGGAAGCGCAGGCCAGCTGAGCGAAGGCGATGCCGGTGGCCGCTCGCTCCAATCCGGCGGCGCACGCGAGAACAACAAGGAAAGAGCGAAGTAAGGAGTAAGCAGTGAGCAGAAGTCGAGCGGCAATCCGGTTGTTCGGTTTCTCGTTCGACCGCTCACTGCTTACTGTTCACTGCTCACTGTTTTCGGAGGTGTATCATGTCGGTTGATAAAGACCTGGTGTCTGTACAGCAGGCGCGTGATCTGGTAGAGGCGGCGCACCGCGCTCAGATTGAGCTGACGCGATTTGACCAGGCGAAGATTGACCGCATCTGCGAGGCTATGGCGCGCGCTGCTCTGCGTGAAGCGGCGCGCCTCGGCGCGATGGCCGTGGAAGAGACAGGCTACGGCATTGCTTCCGACAAGGAGACGAAGAACCGCTTTGCCGCCGAAGACGTTTGGAACTACTTCAAGGGCCTGCGTACGGTCGGCGTCGTCTCCGAATCGAAGGATGTGGTCGAGATAGCATCTCCGCGCGGCGTCGTCGCCGGAATCATTCCTTCCACGAACCCAACCTCCACAGCCATCTTCAAGTGCCTGATTGCCATCAAGTCGCGCAACGCCATTATCCTGAGCCCGCATCCTTCCGCCGCGCGCTGCATCAACGAGACGGTCAAGGTCATCAAAGAGGCCGCCATCAAAGAGGGTTTGCCGGCGGACGCCATAGGTTGCATGACGACCGCGACGATTGAGGGCACGGAAGCCCTGATGAAGCACAAGCAGACGGCTGTCATCCTGGCCACGGGCGGCATAGGTCTTGTGCGCGCGGCCTACTCTTCCGGCAAGCCAGCATTCGGCGTAGGTCCGGGTAACGTTCCGGTTTTTGTCGAAAGAAGTGCAAACGTAGCGAAGGCCGTGCAGGATATTCTGACGGGCAAGACCTTCGACAACGGCACCATCTGCGCTTCGGAGCAGGCCGTGGTCTGCGACGCGCCTATAGAGAAAGAGGTGCGCGAGCAGTTCCGCGCACAGGGCGGGCATTTCTTAAGCCCAGCCGAAGCCGAACAACTCGCGAAGGTAGTGGCCACGCCGCAGCGCTCTTTGAACCCTCAAATCGTAGGACGAAGCGTTGAAGTAATAGCCAAGCTCGCGGGGCTCAACGTCCCGCAGGGCACGCGCTGCCTTATGGCGGACGTGGGCGGCGTGGGCCGCGAGCACCCTCTTTCAATGGAGAAGCTCTCGCCCATTCTGGCTTTTTATGTTGAAGACGGAGTGGACCGTGGGGCGGCGCGCTGCTTCGAGATTTTGAGCTACGGCGGCATGGGCCACACCGCCGGAATTCACACGCGCTCGCGCGAGGCAGCCGTGCGCTACGGCGGCGAGATGCCAGCCTCTCGTATCACCGTTAATACGCCTACGACTCATGGCGCAATCGGTTTCTCTACGGCGCTTCCGCCTTCCATGACTCTGGGCTGCGGCTCCTGGGGCGGCAACGTCACTTCCGACAACGTCTCGCCGCTGCATCTTATGGACATCAAGCGCGTGGCTTTTGAGACTCGTCCCGTTAAGAGCACGAGACCGGCGGTCTCCGCCTCGAAGCCCGCTGACGCGCAGCCTGCGTTCGCCAGCGCGCCCGGGCCCGCGCAGCCCGCCGTGGCCGCCACGGGCAAGAACATACGTCGCGAAGAGATTGCGGCCATAGTTGACCGCTTCCTGGCAGGACGCGGCACGTCCGACACTGCTGCGACGGAAGGCCAGGCGGTGCTTCATGCGAGCGAGTCGCCCGCACCCTATCAGTCTATGACGGACGTGGCCAACGTAGGCAAGTACGCCGCGCCCGAAGCAGCGCCGCACGCGGAGGCTGCTCCGACGGTCGTCGCATCAAATGGAGGAAACGGCTCGAGAAGTGAAGCTGCGCCTGCTCCTTCTACCGCGCCGCCAAGCGCTCCGGCGACGAGCGCGCCCGCGCCACAAAGTAACAGCGGCGGCGGTGCGCCTGCCGCGCAGAGTTCTAACGGCAACAGCCGCAAGGCCGTGGATTTCGTCAGCGAAGACGATGTGCGCCGCGCCATACAGAAAGGCGAGAAGATTTACGTCAACGCGCGCACCATCATCACGCCGTCCGCACGCGACATGGGCGAACCAGCCGAGGTGTTTGCGAAAGTCTGAAGAAGTAAGCAGTAAGCAGTAGAAAAAGGGGTTGAGCCTTAATGAAGCTGCTCGGTCTTTCGTTCGACTGCTCACTGCTTACAGCTCATTGCTCACTGTTTTTATGTTCTTAGGAAAAGTCGTCGGCACAGTCTGGTCAACGAAGAAGACGCCTGATTTGGAGGGCGTCCGTTTTTTGATTGTGCATCCGTTTGATCTGGATAAAGAACCCACGAAGAACATTGTCGTGGTCGCGGACCGCCTCGGCGCAGGCATTGGCGAGCTTGTCATGGTCGCCTACGGCAAGGCCGCGCGCACGGCCATAGGCAATCAGGAGATGTCAATCGAAGCGGCTGTGGTAGGCATAGTTGACCGCATGGATTTACAGGACGCGCGCTCGGACGACCTGATTGACGCGGCGCGCGAGAACGAAGGGGAAAAGTAAAAGTAAAAAGTAAAAAGGTAAAAGTAAGCGAGGCGGAAAGCCGCTTTTACAGATAAAGAACGGATTGAAGATTAAGAACAAAGTGAAGGAGAATCTGCGGCTCTTTCTTTCTCTTCACTTTTACCTTTTTCCTTTTGCCTTCTTCAGATATGGCAAACGAAGAGTTGATTTACAGGATTACGCGGGCGGTGTACGGACGCCTGGGCGCGCAGGCGGACGAGCGCGTGGTAGAGCAGTTGGTCACGGACATCTACCGCGCCATAGAGCCTGTGGTCGAGAATGGCGGAAGCGGCGCGGAAGGCTACGGCGAGAGATACCCTTCGACTGCAAGAGAGCGCGAAGCGCGTTCGGAGGGAAGCGCGCAGAGATTAATCGTCTCGGTCTTCGGACTTGACCATCCGGGAATCGTGGCGGGCGTGTCGCAGGTTCTGGCCGAAGCCGATTGCAGCATCATAGACATCAACCAGACGGTAGTGCAGAGCAAGTTCGCCATGGTCATCATCGCGGACATGTCTCGCGCGCGCGAGTCGGCCACGGCCCTCAAGGAGCGCTTTCGCCGGGAGGGCGAGCGCCTGGGGGTTCGCATCTACGCTCAGCGCGAAGACCTCTTCAACGCCATGCACAGGATTTAAGAGCAGTGACAGGCGACGAGCGACAAGCAAGAAAAAGCTTTTAACTCGTCACTTGTTACTCGTCACTGATTTTATGGAGCCTGAAATAGATCGTCGTTGTCCTGATTGTGGCGCGGCAGTTAGACCGCAGGCGGCATTCTGCCCGCAGTGCGGCAGAACCATGAATGCCGCTCCGGACCCCGCAAGCACAACTCCGTTGATTCAGGAGAATGCTCCGCCGCCGCCGTCCAGGGCCGCTCGCCCCGCGAAGGATGGGGAGAACGCCGCCCTGCCCATAACAGTCGCCGCGCCTAAGAGCATTGTGAATGAGAGTGTTGCTAATGAGCCGCCCGCGGCTCCCGCCGTATCGCCTGAATCTGAGCCTATATCTCTTCCGGCCCAGGTTGCGCGCGAGCAGATTACTTCGGGCAAGCCTTTAGGACCGCCCGTTGACCCCGCCAGTCGTAAGCGCAGCCAGCGTGTGGCCGCCGTTGCGCGCGACGTGGTTGAAGAGAGACTCGCGCCGCGAGTGGAAAAAATCAGGCAGGCGTCGAACGTCGTCTGGGGCGAAGCGCAGGACGACCCCAACCTTCGCTTCATTCTTATAGCGGTCGTTCTCTTCATAGTCGCACTGGTCATCATCCTGCTCGGCACCTATATGAGATAAACAGCAATCCTATGGAATATACTCAGGCGGAAATTCTTCAGACCGTACGTATGACGGAGATGGAGCATCTGGACATACGAACGGTCACGCTGGGGCTGTCGCTTCGAGACTGCGCGACGGATTCTCTTGAGCGTACTGCCGAGCGCGTCCGCGAAAAGATAGAGCGCACCGCCGGGCGTCTGGTCGAAACCGTCAACCAGATTGGCGACGAAGTCGGCATACGCATAGCCAACAAGAGAATCTCTCTGACGCCGGTCTCGCAGATAGTCGAGGCTGCGCGCGGGGAGGGAAATCTGCTGACGGTGGCGCGCGCCATTGACGAAGCGGCGCGAAGCGTCGGCGTAGATTTCGTGGGCGGCTATTCGGCACTTGTACACAAGGGCTGGACGCAAAGCGGCGGTGCCTTTCTGGATTCTATCCCGGAGGCTTTGTCGGAAACCGAGCGGCTCTGCTCTTCGCTGAACGTGGCCACCTCGCGCGCAGGCATCAACATGGATGCGGTGCGCCGCACCGGCACGTTGATTAAAGAGATGGCCGAGCGAACCCGTGAGCGCGGCGGCTTGGCCTGCGCCAAGTTCGTCTGCTTCGCCAACGCCGTCGAAGACAATCCCTTCATGGCCGGAGCCTTTCACGGCACGGGCGAGCCCGAAGCGGTCATCAACGTTGGCGTCTCCGGCCCCGGCGTGGTGAATCACGCCGTCCGGCAGGCCGCAAAGGATTTGCCTCTGCACGAGCTGGCGGAGCTTATCAAGAAGCTCTCATTTAAGCTTGCGCGCGCGGGCGAGCTTGTGGGCAGAGAGGCCGCGCGACGTTTGGGCTTGCCCTTCGGCATCATTGATTTATCTTTAGCGCCCACGCCCGTGCCTGGCGATTCCGTGGCGGAGATTATAGAGGCCATGGGTTTCGAGCGCGCTGGCACGCACGGCACGACGGCTGCGCTCGCGCTCTTGACGGACGCCGTCAAGAAGGGCGGCGCTATGGCTTCGACTTCTGTGGGCGGTATGAGCGGCGCGTTCATTCCCGTTTCCGAAGACGCGGCGATGATTGATGCCGCGCGCGTGGGCGCTCTCTCATTGGATAAGCTTGAGGCGTGGACGAGTGTCTGCTCCGTGGGCATAGACATGGTGGCTGTGCCCGGCTCCACGTCTGCCGAGACCATCAGCGCCATCATCGCGGACGAAATGGCCGTGGGCGTAATGAATCACAAGACGACAGCCGTTCGCATCATCCCCGTGCCCGGAATGGAGGTGGGCGAGACGGTAGAGTTCGGCGGGCTCCTGGGCTCTGCGCCCATCATGCCCGTCAACAGCTTTTCATCTTCCGCCTTCATACATAGAGGCGGGCGCATCCCCGCGCCGATTCATTCACTCAGAAACTGAGAGAACTTTTTTTCTGTGTTACTATAACTCGCTCATCCGATAAATTTTGAGAGGCCGAAACTATGGAAGCGCTTGGGATGGTTGAATGCATGGGGCTGGTGGCGATGATTGAGGCGGCGGACGCCATGGTCAAGGCGGCGAACGTCACGCTCGTAGGCTATGAAAGGATTGATGCGGGGCTGGTGACGGCGATTGTCAGAGGCGACGTGGCGGCAGTGCGAAGCGCCGTGGACGCAGGGGCAGCTGCTGCGAGTCGCGTCGGCAAAGTCGTCTCCACGCATGTCATCCCGCGCCCCCACGCGGACGTGGACGAAAGCATCCCTGTTCTTAAGACCGGCGAGACTACGCGCAAGAAGATAGCGGGCTCCGTGAGAGCGAAATAAAGAGGAGGGGCCGGGAGTCAATCCTCGCGTTCTCTCTTTACGACATCCGACCTATTTTTTTTCTGCGCCCGACGGGGTAGTCTCAAAACTTAGATTTTCTACAGGCGGCACGCTTTCACAGGCCGCCTTCGACTTTTATCATGCTTTCCGTCGGGGTGGATTGGAGCGAGGATGGGTTGAAGTGATTACGACCGTTTGTCTGGACAGCGTTTCAAAAGAGTTTACCGATAAGATTCCGTCCACCAACATAGGTGAGATGTGCCTGGACGAGAATAAGATTGTCTGGGCGGACGTGGCCGACCCCACGAGCGAAGACTTCACGAACCTGGCCGCGGAGTTCAACTTTCATCACCTCTCCATAGAAGACTGCCGCAAAGAGCACCAGCGCCCGAAGGTGGAGGAATATCCGGGCTACTACTTCATAGTCCTTTACGAGGCGGAGCTGACGGGCGAGCACGACCACCTGGAGCTGCGCGAGCTGAACATCTTCCTCGGCGCAAACTACCTGGTTACGGTTCACAGCCGTCCGATTCGCGCCATCAAGACCGCGGAGCGTCTCTGGCACGAGTGGACCGACAGGGCGGAGCACGGCGCGGGGCTGCTGGCTTATCTTCTGATGGACGCGATTGTGGATGACTACATGCCGCTGCTGGATATTCTGTCCGAGAGGATGGACGAGCTGGAAGACCAAATCTTCGGTGAGTTTCAACCCGCCGCGCTCGAAGAGATTTTCAGAATCAAGAAGCAGCTTCTATACCTGCGCCGCTCCATCACGCCTCTGAGGGATGTCTTCAACACGCTCCTCCGTCGCGAGCAGCCGCTTTTTGCCCGCGCCACGCACGTCTATTTTCAGGACATCTTCGACCACATCATTCGCGTGGCCGACACCATAGACACCTTGAGAGACATGCTCGGCTCCACCATGGACGCGTATCTTTCCGTGCAGGGCAATCGCATGAACATGATTATGAAGCGCCTGACCTCTATCTCCACCATATTGATGTCCGTCACGCTCATAGCGGGCATCTACGGCATGAACTTTCAGCACATGCCCGAGCTGGGCTGGAAGTACGGCTACATCTTCGCGCTCCTTTCGATGGTGGGCGTGGGGCTCTTGCTCTATATTTATCTTAAGAAGGTCAAGTGGCTATGAAGAAGGGTCCGGGGAAGAGACGTTCCGGGAAGAGAGAGTCAAGGCGGGAGCACAACCCAGTTGAGACAAAGACCGAGGAGGCTGCGCGGCTGGCGAACATGCTCGCCCCGCTCGAAGAGCATGAGCGCGCGGACGTTCAAAAGAGCGCGCCATCCAACGGCGGCGCAATCGTGGTGGACACCGCGCGCCTGAATCTGCCGAAAGATTTGATAGAAGAGGACGAGGAGGCTAAACCCCTGGGCCTGGAAAGGGTGGTTATCTTCATCCTCCTGGTCGTCCTTGCCTTCATAGCCTTCATAGCGTACCTGATTTCCATAGAGCCCGCGCGCTAGCATCCAATTCCTCCGCGCGTCTCTCCGTGGGCGGGTGATGTTTATCAGTTATTCACTTTGTCTCTGAAAGATGCTAATCTCTGGGTCCTCCTCGAATTCCAGCCAGTTATCACGGAGATTTTGGATGACCCCCGATCCGGCGACCACCGAGAAGCTGCGCGCGCTTCTGGCACAGCTTACAGTGCTGACTACGACAAACGCCCTTCACTGGGAAAAGCAGGTTAATTCCGCGCACCGCTATGCACGCTGGAACGATAATCTGCTGATTCTGGGACCCGACGCGCCCATTGATGACCGGGACGTGCCGCGCTATCTTTTCATCACGCCCTTTGATTCGCCGGACTGCATAGAGGTAAATACAAACGATAAAGAGCTGGGCGCGGCTGTGATGGCGCTCGTAAAAGCCGTCGAGGCGCAGACGCGCGATAACGCGCCGCAGGACCCATTCGCCGTGACCGCACAACTGCTGAATCGCCTCTCCGGCTAAGAGACAAAATAAGTGACGAGATAAGCTCGGACATCGTTTGATAAAAGGAGCGCGCGCGTGCCGGTGTGACGCGGCGCTTTTTAAGAACTATGTGAGCGACAGGAGTGAAACAAAAAATATGTCAGCCCAACTATCCAGAAGCGAAGAAGCCGAAGCGCTATCGAAGATTCCAATCTTTAACCAGCTGGACCAGACGGAGCTTGAGAATCTGGCGGAGTCCGTGGACCAGGTGACGTTCAGGGCGGGCGAGGTGGTTTTTCATGAAAACGATCCGGGCGACGCGCTCTACGTGATTGACGAAGGCACTGTGCGCATCTGGGTGCGCGACGAAGACGTGCAGGAGGTGACGCTCTCGGAGCTGAACGCCGGAGAGTTCTTCGGCGAGCTGGCCGTGCTGGACAGCGGCGAGCGCTCCGCCAACGCTACCGCGACAGTGGACACCAGGCTCCACCGCCTGCGCCGCGACGACTTCCAGCGCTTCCTGATTCAATACCCGCACGCGGCCACGGACGTTATACGCGAAATAGCAGCGCGCCTACGCCAGACGAATCAGCTCGTCTCGCAGCGCGTCACGCGCAACATCAACGTAGCCATGGACGAGAAGATGACGGTGGGCCAGAGGGTCGCGGACAAAGTAGCCTCTTTCGGCGGCTCATGGACTTTCATTTTTATCTACGGCGGTGCGCTTCTGCTCTGGATGAGCGTTAATACTTTTCTGCTCTCGCGGCTGGGACACGGCGAAGAGGGCGCGCAGTTTGACCCTTACCCTTACATCCTGCTGAACCTGATGCTGTCTATGACCGCAGCGCTTCAAGCGCCCATCATCATGATGTCGCAGAACCGCGCGGGAGAGAAAGACCGGCTGGCGGCTGAGCAGGATTTCAAAGTCAACCTCAAGAGCGAGCTGATGCTCGAAGAGATGATGAGAAAAGACAGGGAGCGCGGCCAGAAGATGGACGAGCTGGTTGAGCTTGTGCGCTCGCTTCAAGCTTCGACCAATCAGGCGACCCAGGCGACCATGCCGGGCGACGGCCACAACGCCTGAACGGGTTCAGCCCATGCGAGGGGCGAAATAATAGCAGCCCATAGCGACAGCCGTGGGAATCAAGTTTGAGTCAGAAATCAAAAGCCCCGCAAGGGTGACATAAGTTATTCAGCCAATCTTATGTCGCCCCCGCGGGGCTTCCAGGTGTGCGATTACTTTTAGGGATTCTTACGTGCCCCTGTCCCTGCGGGCTGTGACTGCTGGGTAGCGTTGTTGCCACGTACGGGTGGCTTGCTGCCAGTGTTGCCGGTGACGGGCTGGCGCGTAGTGTTGGAGGGCGATGCTTGCCCTTCCTTGGGCGCTATGCGTCCACTGCGCGTGAGCGCTATGCGTTTTTCGCCGCCCGTCCCCTCTGCCACGGCCACCCGTATGGAGCGGAAGCTGCCATCGCGAGTCTTGTTCGTAGGGTTGTAGCTGATAATGTACTGCGTTCGCAGGTCGCGTATGATTTCGTTGGCGATGCTCGGCAGCTCCGACAGCGAATTGGGAAAGAAGGCGCGGCCTCCTGTCTCTTTCGCCAGCCGGTTGATAAAGTTCATAGCCTCTTCGCGCGAAGACTTCTTTATGAGCCCGCCGTTGTCTTTCTCCAGCTCGTTGACGAATCCTATGACGAAAATCTGCACGTCCTCTTCGCGAAGCTTCGCGAAGAGCTGCTCCTTCTTGTAATAGCTGTTGCGCTCTTCGCCGTCCGTGACCACAATCAGCGCGCGCCGTCGCCTGTCATCGAAATCCGTCTTCTTATATTTCGAGACGTGCTCGCTGGAGAGATAGACGGCATCGACTATGGCCGTCTGCCCGCCCTCTATGAACATGCTGTCGAGCGCGTCCATGAGCGCCTGTTTGTTCGGGGTGAAGTCCTGTAGGGTTTCAATCTTGTCGCTGTCTATGAAGCGCACCAGAAAGGTCTCGTCACCGGACTTGTTGCTGTTGACTATGTCTTTGGCTGCTTCTATGACCTTGTCAATCTGCGAGCGCATGGAGCCGGAGTTGTCCACGGCCAGGCCGTAAGAGATAGGCACCTCTTCACGCGTTACCTGAAAGATGGGTTGCAGCACGCCGTCTTCGTAGACCTTGAAGTCTTCCTGCCGCACGTTGTTAATCGGCGAATTGAAGCGGTCTATGACGCGCACCTGTAGGTTGACGAGGTTGGCGTCAATCTTAATGGTTCCGCCTTCGTCAATCTCCGCGCCCTCAACGTCCGGCGTCGGGATGGGCGTGGGCTTGGCGGGCGGCGGAGGCGGCGCTTCGTCTAAGACGGGCGGCTGTGTGCGCTGCCCCGGCGTAGGCGTGGGCTGTGAGGTTGCGGCCCCTGTGCGGCGTGAGCGCCCATCCTGAGCCGTCCGTCCGGTCTGAGCCGAGCCGGAAAGACCCAGAAAGGCGAACACGAGCGCAAAGGCGCTTAAGGTAATCCAGGCGCGCAACTGGCCCGACCCGTTTTGAGATTGACGATTTCTCATCATTTATGACCTCTAAAAGATGATGAAGACCCGCGGGTTAGATGCTATGCGGTGCCTGTAAGTTTATGCCCGGACCGTCAGAAATTAAAGTTCTTTCCCCTGATGCTCTCAAGCATGAGCGCCCTGCTCTCGGAAGCCTCCCCAGGCGTTTCTCGATTTAGGAGAGATGAGTTGCAGGGCGCTCAACTGTCGAGCCGTCTAAATTTTTAGTGGCTCCGGTGCGGCTGGGGCAAACCTTTTTAGGCGGAGCGCCAGGGGCTCGGAAACCTTTACTCGAAGGATTCGCCGTGCTCCCCTCGCGCCATTCTTTTCCGCGCGCACATCAAGCTAGATGCTCGGAACCCCCGCGCCCGTTGCCGGGATACACCGCAAGTGCATAAAGGCGGCGTCCACGAAGGCTCTCTTTTTACGCCCCTAGCGCGGATTGGTGACGGCATAATAGCCGTCGCGGTTTCGCACAAACAGGCGCGGCAGCCCGCGCGGCGGCGTGACCTTAACTTTAAGCTTGTGCCACTTGCCGTTGTTCGTAAAACTCTTGGGCTTGTAGCCGATTGAGTACTGGTGTCTAAGCTCCAGCGCTATGCGCTCGAAGATTTCGTCCATCTCGGCTGAGGAGTTAGGGAAGAAGGCTTTGCCGCCGGAAACCGATGCCAGCTCGTCCAGAATGCTCTGGCCTTCCATGCCGAGCGGGCTGCCCGGGTCCGAGCCGCCCAGAATGCCTATGCCGTACAGCACCACGTCCGATTCCTTGAGGAGCTTGCGGACTTCGCTGAAGGTGTAGCGCGAATCGTTATCCTGCCCGTCGGAGATGAGTATGATGGCGCGTTTAGGATGCGCGCCGCGCTGAACCTTTTCCACGCCCAGATAACAGGCGTCGTAAAGAGCCGTCTGCCCCTTGGTCTGTACGAAGGTCAGCTTGTTTAAAACCGCGTCGCCGTCGCGCGTTCTCTCCATCAAAAGCTGTGCGCGATTGTTGAAGCCTATCAGAAAATACTCGTCCGAATTATGGCTCGTCTCTATGAAACGCGAGAGCGCCTGGCGCGCGCGCATAATCTTGTCACCGGACATAGAGCCCGAAAGGTCGAAGACAATGCCTACGGAAACGGGTGCGTCGTCGTCCGAGAAGTAGGTTATCTCCTGCTCCTCTTTGTCGTCGAAGACCTTGAAGGCGTTCTGCTGTAGACCGGAAACGTAGCGCCCGTACTGGTCCGTGACCGTGACGGTCAGCGTCACAAGGTCTGTGTTGACTATGATAGGGCCTTCGCCGGTGGGCGTGCCTTCCTGTTTGTCAGGGGGCGTCGGCAGCGGCTTGGCGGCGTCCGTGGACTTCTTATCGTCGGCGGGCTTTTTCTCTTGAGCAGTGGAAAAGCTTTGCGCGAGGGTTGCGACCAGCAAGAGGGCTAGACAGGAGACGAGCAGCATGGGAACTGCTCTGGAGCGCTTTGGATTCATTATTTCCCCCCTGTACCTTACGGTCATGGACAGGACGCCGTACGCCTCTGGGCCGACCGTTGCGATAAAGGATAGTTCTCTCGCGTCCATCACAAAGGCTATTCCTGGTTTGGGAATGGCCCTGCAAGGCGAACGCGCCGCAAAATTTTAGAAGCGATCTTTCGGACCGGCTTTCCATGCGGGGGAGACTACCGCTCTTTCGGCTTCGGTCACTTTGTGTGCTCTGGTCGCATTGTAGGACACATCCACTCAAAGTCTCAAGTCCCAAGTCTGGAATAAATCCCAAATTCAAAGTCCCGGGTCAAAAGAAAGAGACCTCATGTTTTTGACTTGAGACTTGGAACCTGTAATTCGGGACTTTAAGTCAGAGCCAACGATTCGCAACTTTCAGACTTCAAAAGCGTGTAGCAGATGTGAAGGCGTTAGCGGCGTGCGGCACGCTCTTTCTCCCGGTCGCAATGAAGCGCGGGCGCGTGTTATACTTCGGGGTGTTGCCAGCAGCTTTAGCTAGCCAGCAATCAGACCCTTAGTCTCTTCCCGACCATCAGGTAAAAATGGCCGAGTTTATTTGTCGTTTAGGAACTCCCGCGGGCGAAGTCGTGACGCGCACGGTAGAGGCTGCGGGCGTGCAGGAAGCGCGCGTGCGGCTTGAGCGCGAAGGCTTCCGGGTCTTCGCCGTCACGCCGCCGAAGACTTCGGGCGTGGCCGCTCTGACACGCCGTGGCGGCACAGGCACCAGCCCGCGCGTCAAGGCCGGAGACTTCCTGCTCTTTAATCAACAGCTGGCGGCGCTGCTGCGCGCGGGCATTCCTATACTCCAGGCCATCTCCATGCTTCGCAAGCGCTCGGTTTCGGCGCGACTGCGCTCGGTGCTCGCGGAAGTCGAAGAGGAGATTCGCGGCGGTGCCGCGCTCTCGCAAGCCTTCGCCAATCGCGGAAGCATCTTCCCCAGAATTTACACGGCCTCCATCCTGGCGGGCGAGAGAAGCGGCGCGCTCGATGAAGTTCTCTCGCGCTATGTCACCTACATGCGCCGCAGCGTGGGCGTGCGTCGAAAGGTGCGAGGCGCGCTGGCCTATCCGTCGCTGCTGCTGCTGGCATCCTTCGGCATGGTCGTCTTTTTGACAATCTATGTCGTGCCGCGCATGTCGAACCTGTTTAAGGATTTCAGCAAGACGGGGCTACCGTTTTTGACGCAGGTGGTCGTAGGCATCTCCAACTGGGTAACGTCGAACCTCTTCTGGTTCGGGCCGCTGATACTCATCTCTGCGGGCGCTTTTATCTTCTGGGCGCGAACGCCCGGGGGACAGCTGACGATTGACGCGACCGTTCTGCGCGTTCCCATACTAGGGAAACTCCTGGTGCAGATAGCCACCGCGCAGGCCACGCGCTCGCTCGCGACACTTCTCGCGGGCGGTATCACACTGGTCGAGTCGTGGGAGATTGCCGCCGAGGCCATCACCAATAAAGAGCTGCGGCGGAAAAGCTCCGCCATCCTGCCCATGATTCGAGAAGGGCGCTCGTTTACGGAAAGCGTCGAGAGCGCGGGCTGGGTGCCGGAGCTTGCGCTGGACATGATTGGCATAGGCGAGCGCTCGGGCTCTCTCAAAGAGATGCTGGAAGAGGTTTCCGTCTTTTACGACGCGGAAGCGGAGGTCAAGCTTGAGCAGTTGACGACGACGCTTGAGCCTGCCATCCTAATCCTAATGGGCGGCGTGGTCATCACCATTCTGCTCGCGATTTATCTCCCGATTATTCAGTCAATATCGAACGCGCCGACAAGATGAAGCAGGAGTCGGAATAAAAGCAACCTGAACCATAGATTTTCATTCTGAATCCTGAGCCCTGAATTCTTAGTTCTGAAGTTTTATGAAGCAATCTGAAGAAGAGTACACGGAGACTATGGTCTCCTTCGGCGAGAGCACGCAGCGCATCACGGAGGCCGACCGCGTGCTGCCCCTGCCGGAGGACACCGAGCCTCCGGAAGTGCGCGAGGCCAAAAAGCTGGCCGTGCGTTATCGCCTGCCTTACATAGACCTGCTGCCGCCCGAAGGCGACTCTCCCATAGACTACAACCTGCTGGCGGAGCTGCCCGTGGACCTGATGCTGCGCTATCAGTTCGTCCCTCTTCGCCGCGACGGTCGCCGCCTTCACATAGCCATGGCGGACCCCACGGACCTTGAGCGGCTGGACGAGCTGTCAAGCTCTCTGCACGCACGCATACAGCCGTATGTCGCGACAGCCGGAGCGATTGACGTGGTGCTCAAGAAGGGCGACGCCACACAGCGCGTGTTGCAGGAGGCGACATCGAACTTCCGCATCTCGCTCGTCAAGGAGACGGAAACGGGCGAAGAGATTCTCGACCTTGACCGGCTGGCGACAGACTCCGACATGTCGCCCATCATCAAGCTCGTGGACACCATCATCTTCAACGCCATGGAGTCGCGCGCCTCGGACATTCACATAGAGACACGCGACACGGAGGTGCAGGTCAAATACCGCATTGACGGCGCTCTCTACGCCAAGGTGGACCCGATTGACCTGGCCTATCACCAGACGCTTATATCGCGCATCAAGGTCATGTCGGAGCTGGACATCGCAGAGCGAAGAGTTCCGCAGGACGGTCGCTTCCGCGTGCGTTACAAGGGGCGCACGGTTGACTTCCGCGTCTCCATCATGCCGACCATTCACGGCGAAGACGCTGTGATTCGTATTCTGGACAAAGAGCAGATTAACGAAGAGTTCCGCAATCTGAATCTGGACGTGGTCGGTTTCGGCGAAGAGGATTTGAGGAAGTTCCGCCGCTACATTGCAGAGCCCTACGGGATGGTGCTCGTCACCGGGCCGACGGGCTCCGGCAAGACGACTACGCTCTACGCCGCCCTTAACGAGATTCGGAACGAAGAAGACAAGATAATCACTATCGAAGACCCGGTCGAGTACCAGCTTCACGGCATCACGCAGATTCCCGTGAACGAGAAGAAGGGTCTCTCTTTCGCGCGCGGCCTTCGCTCCATCCTTCGCCACGACCCGGACAAGATAATGGTCGGCGAGATTCGCGACACAGAGACGGCGCAGATAGCCATTCAGTCCGCCCTGACGGGCCACCTTGTTTTCACGACCGTCCACGCCAACAACGTCATAGACGTTATAGGCCGTTTCCTTAACATGGGGGTCGAGCCTTATAATTTCGTCTCCAGCCTGAACTGCGTGCTGGCGCAGCGGCTGGTTCGTATGCTCTGCCACGTCTGCAAGCGGCCCTATGACATTTCCGACGAAGAGTTGCTCGAATCGGGCCTGCATCCTTCGGAGCATAAGGAGCGCACGTTTTACAGGAGCGTGGGCTGCGACGCCTGCAACCACACGGGCTATCGCGGGCGCACCGCGATTCACGAGCTTCTGGATTTGACGGACAACATACGAGAGATGATTGTCGAAAGAAGGCCGGGCTCGGAGGTGCGCCGCGCAGCCGAAGCCGAGGGCCTGTCTTCCTTGCGCGAATCCGCGCTCGAAAAAGTTTTCGCGGGCATCTCAACACTGCACGAGATTAACCGCGTCACGTTCGTAGAAGAGATAAACCTGGAGTAGAAAGTGAGCGAGTCGGCAGTCGAACGAAGAACCGAGCAGTTCGATTGCCACGTAATTTGATTGCCGCTCAAATTCTTTATTAATGCTCGACTCGCTCACTTGAATTTTGGGGAACCGCCCTTTCTGTGTCGCGTGTAGTTTTTTTGAGGACGCGTGGAGAGCCACGTCGAGGCTCGGGGTCGCGCCGGGCCTCCTTCGATAACCTTCGCGCTCGTCAGTCGTCAATCATCCCGGAGAGGATACAGATGAAGAATTTTTCCAGACCGCGCGCTGTTGCGTCGCTCGTCATTATCATCAGCCTGCTGGCTATGCCCATGGTCGCGCTCGCCAAAAAGGGCGAGAAGTACTACAACCAGGGAATCGTGTACGAGAAAGCGCAGCAGTGGGAGAAGGCCGCCGAGCAATACTCCATGGCGCTGGCCGCCAACCCGGCGGACACCGAGTACCAGTTGCGCTACCGCCGCGCCGTCTTCAACGCTTCGCAGACCCTCATGCAGCAGGGGCGTGCGCTCGCCGAGAAGGAGGACTTCATAGGAGCATCTTTCCAGCACATTGGGATCCTAAGCTTAGAATTCCACGTGGACAAGTTGTCGC